>Ga0209645_1000425_pt1 | contig 21729 bp, 16 predicted proteins | sample ETNvirenome_6_30_FD_184070 | JGI IMG/M metagenome (GOLD analysis project Ga0209645, IMG submission 184070) | Marine viral communities from the Pacific Ocean - ETNP_6_30 (SPAdes) (version 2) | ecosystem: Environmental > Aquatic > Marine > Oceanic | place: Pacific Ocean | collected 2013-06-19
GTGCGTATATATTTACGCGATAACGTTGTGGGGGAGAATGCTTTGCAGGAAGAGTTGGACCGTGTGATGAAAATCAACGAAGAGTTGAACGCGGAAATTGTTCGTCGAAAAGATGAGCAGCAAAAAAATGAAAGATGGTGGGCAGATCGGCTCAGAGACGTGAATGACGAATTAGAAATGATCAAGCAGCGACGGTTTTCGCGCTGTCACGATGTTTCTGAACTAGTTGATTTTTTGTCTGCAGATGAGCTTGCGGAACTCGTGTTTCGTACTACACACATGTTTAGATTCGGGTTAGTAGATGAAGATCAAGAGCCAGAAGGCAAGGTTCTCAATCCGTTGCAGATAAACACAGATGAAGATGGCCACCCGACGATCTGCACAGAGAAAGGGTATGCGGTTGTGATACTGCGCGATGCGTCTTGCTCCATGTGCGAATAAATGCACAATGATTGACGAGGGTATTCAGTTTGGGATGCGGCCTATCACTCCGCTCCAAGCGCGCGCCGTCCGCGTGCCCACAAGACGGCACTATTTTGGCTAGGGTCTCCAGCCCTGTAACGCACGTTCCCGTCCGTGTGCCAGAAGGCGGGCTTAATTGGGCAAGAGGGCTGAACACACTCTCTCCTTGCGCGTTCCCGTCCGCGTGCCCACAGGCGGGGCTTTTTAGGCTATGACTGATGTCTATTTTTTACTTTCCTGTAATAGGCAGAAGTCGACTGACCACGTTCCCGTCCGTGGAGCCGGAGGCGGGTTTTTTTTGGAGAAGTATGAAAGATCAAGCAGAAATCAAAGGCGTAATTTACGGCGTAGCCATCGCAGTGAGCATTTGGTTGTTAGCGTGGATTCTAGGATCGTAGAGGATAATCTATATGGCAGAAGTGACAGAAACTGAAGAAGCAACCCTTTCGCTTAATCTGTCTGCAGAAGAGGGGCTGTTGTTGCTTAGACTTTTAAAAAGTTCGAAAGACGACCCAAGGATTCATGGTTTGATTGGCACCTGCTTCTGGTTTCTTAACCACAATAAGAGCGAGGAACAGTGCATTAAAGACACGTGGACCGCTGTCGAGCAAAAGCTGGAGGCACTCAAACTTGGCGGCTCGTGAGGTGAGCAAAACTTTTACCACCAAGGTGATTGAAGATTTGGCCAAGGTAGAAAAAATCAGCGACATTCAGAAAAAACTGCTGGATACATCGTCTCTTCTAGTCGCATACCCCGATGCATCAGAGGACAAGTCAAAAGAATGGATGACAACAATAAACTGCTGCCGGTTAGAACTGCGCAGACGGTTTTTGACTAAGCGGAGTCGAGTTCACGAGCCTCTCTAGCTCGGTCTTCCTTCCATTCATTGAAAATTTTACGCAGTTGTCCGCTGATTGTGCGGTCCTCTAACTGCGCAATTTCTTTGATCTGGCGATAAACTGGCATTGGCACCAGTATCGATTTCCATTTCGTTGTATCCATGCGCGAGATTATCTCGTGAATCGCATATAAATGCAACTAGATTTCTTCGGTTTCGCCCCACGACGGCCCGAGGTCAATGTCGCATTTGTTCGGCACATGCAAGCGTATGGCGTCCTCCATAACTTTCTTGATGCGCTTGGCATGATCCGCACTCGTGACACTGCAACCTAGTTCGTCGTGTACCTGCAGCAAGGGCCGCTCTCCGGCCTCGTAGAGATCTACCATGGCTTGTTTGGTCATATCCGCTGCCGATGCTTGTATCAAACGATTTAGCGCCTTGTAGGTGTATGCACGCTTGAGCGGGGCGGTCTCACCGTAGGTTGCCTTGGCTTCCTTCAACGGCATGGCTTTCTGGATGTCGTAGCCCATCGGCTCGAACATATCAAAACGGCACTTACGGCCTTTCAACGACCGCAAGGAACCGTCGTCTTTCTGATCCACGGACCGCGATACGCCGTTCATAAGTTCTTTCACGAAGGGCACGCGTGAATGGTACTGCTGAGTCAGTTCTTTCGCGTCTTCGAACTCTAGGTCCAGTTGATCGGCCAGCTTGCGCACCCCCATGCCGTACATCATGCCTAGATTGATCGTCTTGGCTTGCTTGCGGCTTATGTTTGCCATGTCAGCAACCATGGTATGAAAATCCATGTTTGGATTGTTTGTGTAGCCATCTACAAACTCTTGAGCACCACCCAGTGGCAGACCTTTCCACCGGCCAAACACGCTTGCGTAGTGCGTCAAGATCCGTGGCTCCTGTTGCGAATAATCGATAGCCGCCCACAGTTCACCTTCCTCCGGCAAAAACAAACTGCGGATCATTGGCCCTAGCTCTGGATCACGCGCTGGGATTTGTTGCAGGTTGGGGTTTGACATGGATAGGCGACCAGAGACCGTGCCTCCATCGTCGCTGCGAAGCTGGTTGATGTGCCCATGAATACGGCAGTCAGGCCCGACGAACTTCATAATATTATTTATGAAAGTGCCTTGGATCTTATTAAGGTTGCGTGCTACGACGATCATCTTGGCGAACGGATGCGGGTTCTCGTTCAAAAAGGATTTTGTAAACGACGGTGCGCCTTTGGCCGTCCGTGGATAGGCAACTTTTAGCTTGTCGAATGCTTTGGCTAAAGAAGTTGCCGCCCAAATCTCGACTTCAAAACCGGCCTGCTTGTTGATTTTGCGGCAGGCTTCTTTCTCTCTTTTCAAAAGTTGTTGTCTGGTCCGCTCACACTTTTCTAGATCAACGCGTATCCCGCGATGTGTCATGTCGATGAGGCAGGGCGTGAGCCGTGTTTCTAGATCATAGATGGTCTCAAGGTCTTGCTTGTTGATCTCCACACGAAACAGCTTGTACAGATCGTATGCCAGACGCGCGTCTTGCTCTGCATACGGCCCCACAAACTGCGCAGGGAGCTTCCAAAGCTCACCCTTTGGGTCCACCCCGAAGTCCACGGCAGCCTGCGTCAGAAGCTTCTCTGACTTCGCTAGACCCAAATAATCGTAGGACAAGGCGTTGAGCGAGTAACTGAAACGGTTTTCGTCAAGTAGCGCAGCCATGACCATGGTGTCGATGATAGGTCCGCTCACAGGGACGTCGAGTGCCTTGAGCCATCCCAGATCGTAGGGTGCGTTGTGCATGATCTTGGGACAACCTGTGGATAACTGCTTGCCTAGCCATCGCAGCACCTGACCTTTGTCGAGATTGCCACCACCTAAATGATTGATCGGGTAATACGCTTCAAACCCATCCGTTGCAACGGCTATGCCTACAACGTCACCGTCCTTGCGCGGCCAGCCCGGCCCCATCTGCTTTAGGTTCGGGTCACGCGTTTCGAGGTCAATCGCAATCTCTTTGGCGTCCGTGAGATCTTTAAGTTCAAAAGGTGCAGTCCACTCCGTTTCAGCAGTAAACAACGGAAACTGCAGTTTAGTTTCCTTCTGCATCGTCCTTCCTTGGGTCATCACCAAGCGCAAAGCGCGTATACCAAATTGATTTTTTCAAATCTTCAACCGCATCGAACTTTTTACCGGCACGCCATTGGTACTTGAAGCTGGCGCAACGGCAATAGATCTGCACGGCCTCTGGTCCGAAAGCCGCGACCATGGCATCAATACATTCGATCTCTGAGTCGGCGTAGTGAGCCGGTGAGTTGACCATGTCGCTCATAAGGCGTAGCTCCTATAGAAATCTGTGGGTTCCAAGGTGTACAAGTTCTGCCGTGTGCGCGTTACAGCCACGTAGAAAACCCGATGCATGGAATCAGGATCACTTTCCATGCTTGCCTCTGCGGCTGCAGTGATGTCTGTGAACAACACGACGTTGTCTGCTTCACCGCCTTTGGCCCCGTGGATCGTAGAAAGCCGTATGCGCGGCTCCGCCGTCAGGTCCTCGCCCCGCCGCACCAAGGCATTGATGTACGCCACGTCGACGTCCGGCAGCTTATCCAAAGCCTCATCCCATGGCATCTCCGGTTTTGCGAGCAGCCCGTTGAAATCACGCAGGTCCTCGAAGGTGAACAAAGCCTCTGGATCACCGACAATCTTCTTGTGACCGCGCGCAACCCGACCGCCATTACCTGACATGAACGAGTACATGGCCTTGGCAGCATCAAAAGATATTGGCTCACCGTCTTGCAGACGCGACCATGCAGACAATGCGACACGTATCTTCTCGCGCACGCTCCGCACACCACCACCGTATTCAAAGTAGTAGCCCTGACTTTTTAAAAATTGCTGCACAGGCGTCAAGAAGTAGTTCGCTTGGGCCAAGAACAACCAAGTACCCTCAACCATGTCGAGTTCAAAAAAGTCTGTCAGGCGCTCCAGTTTCCCTTCGGTCTGCTTTGGCAGATACTTTTTGGGAAACCGTCGCTTGATCCGTGAGCAGATGCGCTCTGCAATTTTGTGGATGTTCGACGGAACACGATAGCTTTGCTCAAGCACCTCGCTGCCGCCATCGAGATTGATGAAGTGCTCAACGTCAGCGCCAGACCATTTATAGATGGCCTGATCATCGTCACCAGCGCAGTACATCCGCTCTGACCGCCCGTCGATAGCATGCGCAATCTTCCATTGTAAGGGCGACAGGTCCTGTGCTTCGTCCAGCATCGCCAGTTTAAATGGTGGGCAAACGGTTGCCGCAGTATCCGCAAAAAGCTCTAGCATGTCCGTATAGTCAAACAGTCCATGCTTTTTCTTGTAGGCTTTCAAAGAGTTAGCTGCATAGTCGACCTCGATCCAAGGCTGATCAAGGTCACTGTCATTGTATTCGTCCTTGAGTGGACGCATCTTCAGACGTGCCAGTGTGATCAAACGCAGCAAGGGCGTCTCTTTTTTCAGGCTGTTACTCAGATCCTCTTCGACCTCATGCCGTGACGACACACTGCCTTCCATAAAGTCGACGCCTGTCACCCGCTCGACCTCGCGATAATGCTCTGCTGTCATCAACTGATCGTTGCGTAACCCAGTCAAGTGAAACGCCAGACTGTGAAGAGTTCGGAAAAAAGGTAAGTCGTTCTTTGGATCGAGACCAAATCGCTTGGAGGCGCGCTCCTTGGCTTCGTTTGCCGCTTTGCGCGTGAACGCAAAGAAAGCGATGTGCCCCGGATAAGTGCCTTTGCCCAGTTCTGCTTCCACAAGATTCAAAAGCGTTGTGGTTTTGCCCGTGCCCGGCGGGCCGAAGATTCTTTGCATTAATGCATCGTCTCTTCGCGAATCTCAAAAGCAAGCTCCGCTAAATCTTGACTAGGGAACACAAAAACGGGATTACCTTCTCCCATATGAGCGTTGATCACGTTGTAATCCATCCACTCGATTGCATCCTCACGCTCCCAATCGTTCTTTTGCATCAGAACGTCCAAGCATTTCTGGTAGTCATAAACAATGCAAGGAGAGTCCCATCCTGCGGACTCTCCCACGCCCAAAATTGCTGAATCGAACCCTTCTAAAATAATCAAAACGGTATCTCCTCTTCAGTGCCCCCAAAGCTGGGCGGTTCTATGCGACTTACGGCCTGCTCATGCGCAGGTATTTTCCACAACCGTACCACCTTGCCTTGAATACGTAATTGTGTCGCCTCGCCGTTGATGTCTCGTAGACGCTGCGCAATCTGGTGTGTCTTGTACACCTTGAAGTTAGCTTTGATAAGGTGCGCTTCCAGATCCTTGAGCCTAAAGTACGTTTCCTTCAAGTCCTCATCTGTCCACGGCCTCTTGAGTAAGATCTGCTCTTTCTCATCCGCAGCCTGATGACCCGTACAAAACTCCTCTAAATGATCGGCAAACTGCCCGTTGACGCTGACGTCTTGGCTTACTTCAATGACGTGACCCTCGGTATCACTCATTTCATTAAGCAGAGCGTTGATGCGCTGCTCCCATTGCGCTTTTTGCACTGTGCGAGGAAAAAAGTTCAACTGCTCAACACAAGCCTTCTGGAACGCTGACTGGACCATCAGATCATCCGTGCCGAGTTCAAGCGGCTTGCCTTGAACGTCTAAGAACCAAACCGGCGGCACGCTGTTGTACTTGCGTAGGTTGGCTATCTGCACCCCAGAAGTTGCAGCATCAATACCAAACTTACGTGTTTTGCAAAGCTCAGAGTTGCAGTATGCGTTGATCGGGGCGTCACGGCACTTGTAGGCGTAGTCCTTGCGCTCTAGCTGCTTGGCCACCGTGTTGACTTCACCCAGCGGCAGCGGTGGGTGAATGTAATTCATGTTGTGCGTCAGGATCTCGGACTCCCACGTCTCGGGGTGAGATTTACGCAGGTAAACGCCTAAGTTGAACAAACCGTTGTTTCTTGCGCCTTCACCGATGCCTTCTTTGCACAAGATCTGTAGGCACGGTGGGCCGTCCGGTATCGGTAGCGCCGCGTCCTGCTCCACGACCAAAGCCAGCGCCTCTTCGTGCGTCTGCACGTTCTGGTCCACTAGCTCTAGAAACTCATCGAATGTGGCTGCCGTGCCATCAAGGTTGAATCCGTACCGCAGACCGTTCTCGTGGTCAAAGTACGGCATGTTCAGGAAGTTGCCGACGTCCCCACGCTCTAAGTTCAAACTGATCTGCTTTGGGAAGATCTCACTGCCGCCATAGCCAAGGCCCGCGCTCAACTGTGTCAGCACGTCCTGCATGTCTTTGGCAGGGATGAATTCATCTGTGAATAGAAATACGTGAGCACCGCCCGACTTCGAGCGACACACCACTAGCGGTAACTTGGCTGCTTGGATCTTGTCGATCAGCGCCTTGTGATCGAAATTGTATTGATCAATATCAATGCAGCCCCAGCGGCATGCATTGTCCTCATTGATTGGGATGATTCCTATGGATTGCTCACCCGCTAGGTGTCTTTCCCAGTGCTCCTTGGTCCGAGGTTCGCGCACTACCGTCGCTTTACCTTGAGTCTTGCCACTGCTGGACTTTGACTCAATCGTGAACGTGCCGTGTGCCTGCTTCAGACCGTCAAAAATCTGTGCGAATTTACGAATATTCATTATAGTCCTTGGTCCGTGCGTGGCGCTTTTCTACGGGGAGGGTAGGTAGGAGCGCCTCACGATGGCACGGTCACCGGATTCTGTTTACCAAGGAATATCGTCGCCGTTATCCTCTTGCGTCTGTTTTGGCTTGGACGGTGCGGCCCCTGACTCCTCATGCTTCACCGTCACGTCCCCTGCACTGATGGCAGTGTGGAACGCTTTAGCCGCTTGATACGTGTTCGCGTCCTGAATCGGCCCCTCAAGATCGATCTTCCAACCGTGCCATACACCCTTGGAGTTCTCCTCTTTGGCCGTGGTTAAGTTGTAGACGTGTGAGAAACGCGGTGGCTGGAACGGAACACCGTTCGCCCCGACCATGCTGCGTGTTGCAATCATGGTATTCCATTGACGCGACTTCTTAAGTTGCGTTGACTTCATAGAGATCAGCGCGTTGGATAAAGTGCCGTCCTCTTCCATAATCAAGATGTAGTGCTGATGCGTCTCGTCGATGTACTCGCCCTTGCCGCCTTCAACGTACTCACGGTTGTCGTCTGGATCACGACGAGTCTGTGGCCGCGTTTCATCCGGTGTGAAGATCTTGATCGGCGCTCCGGTGCCTGAACCTCGGGGTGCCCACAGCAAAAACCGTCGTTCGTAATGGCAGGGGATGACCTTCAACGGACCCTTGCTGCTGTAAACTTGACGAGACACAGAGTTGACCATGTCACCAAGCTTGGCAGTCTCTGCCAGCTTTTCGTCCTGCTGGAGCAGTTCTGAAGATACAATCTTCAAGAACGGCAGTGCCAAGTCGTCTTGGCTCAGTTCCATACCAACCCCTGCGTCTGCCTCAAACATCGCAGGCCCTGCGACGGCGACGTCGCTCTTTTTCTTTTCCGCTACTTTCTTTTCGTCTTTATCGGTCATTTATTTTGCCTTAGTTATCGTTGCTCGTTGTCCAACCCACACGCCAAACAAATCCATGTCTAGCTCCTTACCTTCCTCGATTCGACCTTTGACCCAAGCCTTGAGAGTGCCGGGATGAATGTCTTCCTTCCGCTCTGGCTCCCATTGCTTTTGAGTCAATTCGTCAACCAAGGCTTTTGCTTCGTTGTCTTTTTCTTTACCAAAGCGCACCGTCACGGTGTTTTTAATGATGTCTCCCTCGCCATGCGCTCGCAGCCAATCAAAGGCTTTTTGTTCATTATCCTTTTTGATCCTTGCGCCGTATGTTTCTTTGATGTCGACTTTGCTGCCGTCAGCTAAGGTGAAGTTGGTCAGGCCGATTTCGGTCATCTGACTCGGCAAATCTTCGTCAGTCAGCTTAATTAAGGTCTGCTTCGCTGCTTTGAGATCTGATTCAAGATTTTCTACCCTTGTCTGGGCAGCTAAGATATCATTCGCTAGCTTTTGAACGCCGCCCAGCCCCTCATTAGAGGGCAGGTTCAAGGGACTTTGACTGTCTTCAGCCATAAGATCGGAGAGATCTGTACTCATAGTCTTCCTCGTTTTTCGTGTTTCAAGCGGCGTTAGCCACTTCCCAAGACAAGAATAATCCCATAAAATCGCATGTGTCAAACTATTTAGGCACCAAATGCAATTTAATTTCAAAACTGAGCCTTACGAGCACCAGCGCAAAGTCTTTGATGCGAGTTGGGACAGCGAGTCGTGGGCCTTGTTCCTTGAAATGGGGACAGGCAAAACCAAAGTGACTATCGACACCATGGCCAAGCTTTACTGCGAGGGTGAGATAAACGCCGCCGTCGTCATTGCACCGAAAGGGGTGTACGGCAATTGGGTTGCAAAAGAGATCCCCCAGCATATGCCGGACGACGTGCCGTGGAGCGTGGTCCTCTGGCAACCAAACCTTACGCAGAAGTTCAAAGCAGAACTGACCGCCCTGACGAACGATCAAGAGCACCTAAAGATATTGGTTATGAACGTAGAGGCTTTTTCTACCAAGAAAGGACCGGACGTTGCAGCATGGTTTGTAAAGCGCAATCCGGATTGCATGATGATCGTTGATGAATCGACGTCAATAAAAAACCGCACTGCGAAGCGCACCAAAAGCATTGTGAAAGTGGGCAAAGCGGCAAAGTATCGGCGCATCTTGACCGGCAGTCCCATCACTAAAAACCCGATGGATTTGTACGCACAGTGTGCTTTCTTGGGCACAGACATCTTGGGGTTTGAGTCGTTCTACGCGTTCCAAGGACGCTACGCCGTTATGAACACCCGCAAGTTTGGTAATCGTAGCTTTCAAGAAATTACAGGCTATAGGAACCTCGATGAACTCAACACTAAGCTTCAGACGTTCAGCAGCCGTATCTTGAAAGAGGACTGCCTCGATCTGCCTGAGAAGATTTACATGCAGCGTCAGGTGCCGCTTACAAAACAGCAAGAATCTGCCTATAAACAAATGAAAGAGATGGCACTGGCCATGCTAGAGAAAGGCGAGCTTTCGACGACGCAAAGCGTTCTGACGCAGATTATGCGCTTGCAAGAGATCTGTTGCGGGCACCTCAAGACTGACAATGGCGAGGTACAGGACATACCCAATAACCGCATGAGTGAATTGCTAGAGGTCATCAGTGAGATGAATGGCAAGGTCATCATATGGGCTAGCTGGGTTTTTGATATCGGCAAGATCAAGGACGAACTAGCGAAGGTCTATGGTCCGCGATCCGTCTGTACGTTCTACGGCGATACGCCTGTGCAAGAACGAGATCAGATGGTGGCAGCATTTCAAGATCCAGATAGCGATCTACGCTTCTTTGTCGCCAACCCACGCACTGGGGGCTACGGGCTGACACTGACGGCGGCGACCAACATGGTGTATTACAGCAACCAGTACGATCTTGAGATCCGCCTGCAATCAGAAGACAGAGCGCACCGCATTGGTCAGACCAAGCATGTGTTGTATGTAGATCTGGTTAGTCCGGACACGGTAGACGAGAAGATCATTGCGGCGTTACGCAATAAGATAGATCTGGCCCAGCAGGTGCTGGGCGAAGAGGCCAAAAAGTGGCTGGTTTAGCCCGGCGCTTGAGGTAACGAAGCTATGCCTTGCTGCTGTATCAGCCCAGACAAAGGATCGTTAGGGAACAGGGCCGCGAACTGCTGACGTTGCTGCGGGTTTGGTGCGCCTTGGGGTGCAGTAGCCTGTTGAGGCGCTGAAAGCGGCGCAGCAATAGGCGCTGCTGCTTGTGGCGGAGCCACTGGCTCTGGTTCAGGTGCCCTGAACGGGGAGCCTTGCTCCCTAAACTCTCGGACTCGCAACATTTCTTCTGTTGTGGGCTGATCCTCTGCGATCATCGCGCCGATGTTTACGCCAAGAGCGTTTTTGAAATACGCGTTGAGTTTGCGAACTCCCAGTAGACGTTTTGACGCTGACAATTTACCACCAGTCGGCGATAAAAGATTTTTGTCCAGCAAAAGATCTAAGTACTCAGGGTCTTTTATAGCGTTTTCCAATACGCTGTTTACAGTGGTCACCGGCAAAGCATTCAAAAGCCGCATGGCAGCTTGTGAACCAGCTTGTGCTTCTATCAAGCCTTGCGAGGTTCGTCCCGGCATCAAATCGCCGACAGTTGACCCGACTTTTGACCCGGTAATTCTAACTAACAATTGTGTCAAGACGTCAGTGCCGGTTTCGACATCCTCTAGAATATCGAAAGCAGGGTCACTTATACGTTTTTGCGCACCCTCGCCTGCCACTAACAGCTTACGCAAGCGCGTTCGCTCGGCAGATGTAAAAATACCAGCGTCTACTAAAGTCTTTATGAGCGGCGGGACTTTCCCGCGCGGATTAAGAAAAAAAGTTTGTAGTTTTGCAAAGTCAGGGATGCCTGTTATCGAATCCTTGTCACTCTGTGAAAATTGTCTGGCCGCTTCGAAAACTGCGTCACGTATCTCAGAATCAACAGCGTCTAAAGTGATTCTAGGTAGGCCCTCCGGAGCATCTCCGCTCTCACTTCGTCGCGCACCCTCTCTCAAACGCGAGACCAAGTTTTTCATGCCTTGTTCTGGAGCGTCGGAGCGCAAAACGTTTTGTATCGCAGAAACCGGCAACTCTCCAGTCAGTTGTTCAAATAAGCGCGCAGTGCCAAAGGCCGTGGCCCGCTCTGCTTCTTTTGCCTCACTACGTGCTTGTTGGAGAAGAACCTGAGTAGCCGCTGAGTTTTCTAGATCCGCTTTTAACTGGGGTAATCTTTCAAGGGTGCCTTCGTTACGTTTTACAAAAGCTGCGACAGCACGCGTGTTCACCTCCCCTGTCTCAGGATTGATTACTGTCGGGTTGTCGGCCAACGCACGCATCACCAAATCGAAGTTATATTCAAGTGCTCCTGTGCGCGTAAGAACGGCGTCTAAGGCGTTTTGATCTGTTTGAAGCCCACCCGGCGTCGCATCGTTGACAAGAAAGCGTACCGCGTCGTCTATTTCCCGCATTCGCAGCATGGTTTCATCGTCTTGCCCTTGAAAAATCTGCCGATAGAGCAATTCAGGCTGAACGAAATCCGCACCTGTAGCTTTGTTTTGTAACGCTTTGTTGGGGAAAGCACGCCGGAATGTATCGTTAAATACTTTCGAAAAAGCTCTCGCCGTGTCTGCTGCAGCAAGATCGTTGGCCGATATATCGGGGTTAAGCGTTTGTAGATTTTCTAGATCTCCTAGATCCTGCCGTATTGCGTCAGCCAGAACGCCATAAACTCTCGCGTCAGCCATGCCGGGATTTTCACCGCTGGCCGCTTTTCGGGCCTCGTTCAACAAAAAAGACCGGTAATTCAGCATTTGCTGATAGGTGGGCGGCTCGGCAGAGACATCACCAAACTGCTCTCTGGTCTTTCTAGCCTCTGACAAGGCTCGATCTAATTCAAAAAATGCACCGAGACCAGTGTTTTGCCGGTCTTGTTCCGTCAAACGCGGAAAGTTTTCGCCGGGTGCGGGTGCTCTGTTTTTAATCTCCTCTAATGCCGCGATCCGGGTGTCCAAAGCAGCGACTTGCATTTGTTCCGCAAAACGTGCGCCGGTAGCCGAAGCCGCGCGAGGAAACACCTCTCTAGCAACTTCCTGTGGCAGCGCCGCCATCTCCGCTTGAATGGTCGAAATAAGATTTTCCTGTCCAACAATTACGTTATTAGGGACTTGCCCATAAAGCTGTTTTTCTTGCGCTCTGGCGTCTTGAAACACACCTTCGATAATCATACTGATTCGTTTGCTAGCTTCATTACGTGCAGTGATATCGTTCGGATTAATCTGCCCAACGGCTTTTGTGGCATCTTGCAAAGCCAAATCGAGGCGTTGGTTCATCAAATCATTGAAGTGTCTGTTACGAATTTGCGCGGCTGCTTGAATCGCATTGTTGCCGCCGGTCAGCGTCAACGCAGTGATCAATTTGTTGACCGCTTGGATTTGATTATCGAGTTGATTCTGAACGTCAGTACCGAAACGACCGTTCAACGCTCGTAGTCGCCCTTCGATCAAACCCAACGTGTTACTTGCAGTCAAAGAACGTGACGTTGGAGCAGGTATTTTCGCCGCTTCCAATAGCGGGCGCGTTGTGCCGTCATATTTTTCTTTGGCGTCTTCCAACAAGTCTGTGAAGTCCGGAGATCGTAATTTCTGTTGGATTGCGTCTGGATCTTCGCCCCGTGCTGTAAGTAGTTCCCGCAAAGCCGTGCCTACGCGCGCTTCGACGGAGCTTTGCGAGGCTTGCCCTGCAAGCTCCTTTGCATCTGCCGTGAGCGCGTCTTTCGCTGTCGTTAAATACACAAGGCTGGTTAACGGAGAGGCGGAAGCTCCTCCAATGACTTCACCAACTATTCGTGGCCCAAACTGCCCCGGAGCAACTTGTTCCGCGATTGTAGCTCCAACTCCTGCACCAATTACGGAAGCACCTTCGCCTATTTGAAAAGCAATCGGGCGATCTTTGTATGTTCTTAAAAATTGAAACATCACTGGATCACTGCTTTGTAAAAAGCGCATGGATTCCGACATCGCTCCCGGCTGAAAAACAGGGTTTTTTTCTTGATTAAAACTTCGCAGTCGAACGCTTTGCCCCAACTTGTTCAAAAAACCAGCTTGGCTGTTCAACGCAGTATCTGAAATGACTTTAAAAGCTTTTGGCGCGCCCATCATCGTCAAGCCCTCCCCAATCACTTTTGTGCCCTCCAAGAACGCTTGGGTGTTTGGATTTAGTATGGGATCTTCAGGGAAAATTTCCTCTTCTGCCTCTGTGCCTATGACAGAGCCAAGTATTAAACCTGTCCCACCAAGGATAATTGAACCAAAAGGAGGAGCAATAGGCGCACCCATCGTGGCTAAGGAAACCATCCCAGCAGTGGCTGGAGCACCCACCGTCACGCCACGTGCTAGACCCTCAGTGGCAGCTTCTCCGGCAGTTAACTGTCTTCCTTTAACAAACGTGCTTAGAAAATCTTGAGGCGAAATACCTTTTTTCAGTAGGTCCTCGTTTTCGTCTAAGCCCAAATCCTCTAGAAATGTAGTGAGAATTTCATCCTGTGTGAGGCCCTGACCACGCATGGATTGGATTGGTAAATCGACTTTTTCGATGTTCATGTACCGTTTCACGATGTCCAAATCGTTGAAACCTGCGCCGCGCAACTCTCGATAGACGCCCGGTCCCTCAAAATTATTTACAATCGCCTCTACGGTTGCTTCTAAACCTGCCTCTCGAACAGCCGGAGCAAAATTTTGTTCAAATCCGATTAACTCTGCTGCTGCTAGGGGAACCTGCGGGCTTTCCGGCTCGGGTAGAGGCCCCGTTTGAGGCATCAAGCCCATAGCCTTTAAATTTTGAAAAGGATCTCGCAGGTTACTTTGATAAGCTGCACGAGCTTTTTCTAAATTTTCGTTAGCCATCTTAATTCCCAAATAAGATACCAGAGGCGCGTTCCACGGCGTCTTGCCCTGCCGCTCTCACGTTACTGTTGTCACCAGTGACCGGCAACGTCATCGATGGCGCAGCCGGACCTACGTCTTTGATTAAGCCGATGCCCGCTTCAAGTTGTGAAATTACGTCATCATAAGCTTGCAACAAACGAGTGGCTTCTTTTTGTGCCGTGCGAGCTAGGGAAACTTTTGTGCCGGGGTGCAGCTTCGGGTTTTGTACGATGTCGTTAGCTGTAATCAAAGCAGATTCGACTTCACTTCGTATTACTTTCGCCACCTTCAATGCAGCTTCGTCGGTGTTGAGATTTCCGGGCCTAAGCTGATTTACCTGACCTTCAAGGAGAGTAGTGACCGATTTCAGTGGTCGGCCTCCAACATCGCCCAAAAAGACCTTGAGTGTTTGCGTCGCCAAATTGTCCATGACCTGTTGCGCGTTGCGTCTTACTTCCGCCATTCGCACTAATTCTGTATTCGCTATGTCGGGATTTTCTGTTGCTTCACGTAACTGTGCCGCTGTCCTCCCAAACGCACCGGCAATGTTCGTTCTGATTCCAAATGCGTCAGATGCATCAAAACCCTCTGGCAAGATGGGGTTTTCTTGTGCACGACGCAGGCTTTCTGCTTGATCACTTGCTAAAGTCCCGACAGGGTCGTCTACCAACTCTTTCACTTTAGCTAGTATTTCAGGGTTGATATTGACAGGCAGATTCGCGTCTACACGTTGTTGTATTAGTTTCGCAACTTGAACAGGAATATTTTCTTTGAAACTTACGCCTTGTTCGGTTATTTCTGGTGCGTATCGTGTATCGATGTTAGTTTCAAAAATTTCCAAATCCGTTTCGTTTAGCTCGCCCCTTGCATACCTTGGCAGTGCTCTGAAGAAACTCGCGAACGACCGTTCTTCGGGCGTATCCATCGGTAATCCCACGGTTCGAGCCTCTGGATCAACAGCGGTGTCGGTGTCCGTAGGAGCCGCATCGATGCGTGCTGCTTGATTCAAAATTCCCGGTAACTGACTTGCTCTGACGCCCGTCTGCACTTCTCCAGTGGCTGTATTGATAACCGAAAATATGTCGCGACCGTCTATATCGGTGCCGGTTTTAGCTACGTCATACAGGCCGATATTAACTTTGTTCTTTTGTTTAAGCTGTTCTACCAAGATATCAGTCGTGCGCTGGTATTGCTTTTCAGCCATTCTTGCAGCCGCACTACGCCTTGCTTGGTCGGTTGCGAAAGCAGACTGCAACGCCAAAGTTTTTGCGGCTCTTTGAGACTTACGACGTTCTTGATCAAGTGCGCTTATGTCGCTAATTAACGTTTCGCCAGCACTTGCCAAATTTGCCAAAAACCCGGAACCAGCGATGTTTCGACCTTTGGCGTCTCTCCCAGACGCAAGTTGGAATCCGGCTCGTGCCAATGCCAAACCCCTATCACGGTCCCGTTCTTCTTCTGTTTCTTGTATAAGATTTTCGTAGACCGGCAAAAACTGGTCATAGTATTCTTGGAAGGCTTCGCCTCCCTGATCAAACTTTTTTACGGCACCGCCTTCCGCGAATTGTTGCGGCGCAGCCATGGGTTCAGGTTGTCCCTGCGCCATCAAAGCTCCAACGCCCTGACCCATTTCGTCTTCCATATCAGTATCGCCGATAACTTGAGCTATCAGACCACCCACGCCACTATCGATAGCACCCTCTTCGGTCATCATAATGGTGGGCTGGACCATTGTCAGAACAGACTCTGGCGTTTGCATTGCGTCTTCCTCACCCACAAAGGTAGCGAGTTCCGCGAAGCGTGCTTGCAGGGGACGTTCATTCCCACGGATGGCGTTGATTAGCTCTGCGGTATTACTCGCCATGTCGATGCCACCCATGGTTTCGGCGAGATAATCTAGCCCAATTTTTTCGCCCTCTTCTCGTGCCATCAGTACGTCTTGGGCTAACGGGTCCATCGGCGGCTCTTGCATTGTTTGCGGAGGCATTTCGTTGGGCATCATCGCCATATCTTCGGCAGCCATCATAGGACCGATGCCGCCGCCTTCTTGCTTTTCTATGACGCCTCGCCCTATCAAAACGTCTTTCTGCGTGACTTTGCCGTCACCGCTGAGATCAGGAAATTTGTTCGCACCACCACCTCGGGCACGAAACATTGGTCTATCCATAACGTTCATCAAACGACCCTCGAAAGACCTGCGGCCCCTAATGCCACACCACCTGCGGTTTGCGCCAAGCTCGGGGATGGCGATTGTTGTTGTAATATGGCGCTTTGTGACGACGGCAGAGCCTTTGTCATGTCGCCCAAGAAAGCTAGCTGCGCTAACGGCTGTTGGTAGGCCGCTTGCTCTGCTGCAAACTGTGCGTTAAGAACGTTCTGCGCTTGCTGTTGACCCATGGCACCGTATTGAAGCAACTGCTGGGCGTCTGCAGCCCTTTGTTGTTGCGCTTGTAGCCCCAGAGCCGCCTGCTGGCCACCAAGACTGCCTAACTGTCCCGCTAGTTGCCCACCCTGTAACGCCAGACCAGCTATTCCTTGACCCATTGCCCCTTGTTGTTGCGCGAGGGCCGCAAGTTGATCTACGTCTCTCTGTGCCAACTGACCGAATTGCAGCCCTAATTGACCACCCTGCTGCGCGATATTTGCACGCTGACCGGCCATTTGAGCCAGAGCCTGCTGTCCTTGCAGCCCGAGAGCGCCCCCAGCTTGTGCGCCCCTTTGTGCGAGTTCTGCTGCTGACAACCCTAGACGAGCTTGCTGTTGCGCTGTCTGGGCCGCTTGTTGTGCCAGTTGCGACTGAAGCTGCTCGGTGGAAATACCTAGTGCCGCCGCTTGTTGCGCAAGTTGGGCTTGACTCATCTGCCCTTGTAGACCCAAAGCGCCCCCAGCTTGTGCCCCACGTTGAGCAAGCTGCTCTGCACTGAGGCCCAATTGTCCTACTTGCCCGGCGGCTCGTTGTTGTCGGCCTTTGGCTGCCTCGAATGCTGCTTGTGCTTGTTGAGCCGCCTGTTGGAAACCTTGTGAGCGTAGCTGTGCCCCGGTCCGTGCTTGCTGTTCCAAGACGTTTCGGCCTATCTCCGCTTCTTGGATTGCACCCCTCGATCCGCCGAAAGCACCCGCCGCTGCTTGCTGTGCGCGTGCTTGATTCAATTGTTTTTCGCCGAGTCGGGCTATCTCAGCCTGTTCGGCTTCGATTACCTGTCTCGTAAACGGGTCCATGAAGGATGCAATGCCGCTGGGGTCAAACTGAGCGTCACTGCCTCGAAGCTGCCGTATCGCTTTTCGGGTGATCCCACGTGCTCGCCCCGTTGCTTCGCCTAACCCTGTTTGTGCGCCCCCTATTTGGCTGGCTATGCCTCGCTGCGCTTGACCGATGCTACGCATGCCTCGGCCAGCAATACTTCCTGCTTGCCGCCCAGATTGTATAGCTTTCATCTGCGCGCGCCGACTCGCGGGCATCGCCTGCTGCGCTGCCTGCCGTCCTAGTTGACCGGCTCGCCCTAAACCTTGTTGCGCTGCGAATACTTGACTACCAACACCCGCGCCTGCTCTTGCTATATCAGTCGCTGCGCCAGAAAGTCCCCTGAGAGCCTGATCACGAATCTGAAACGGTGCTTGACGCTGGGCTAATGCAAGCTGTCGCGCTTGCTCTAAGCTGGAAATACCTGCCTGTTGTTGCGCCAAAGACTCTTGCAGTAAAGGAGCAGAGCCTTGGGCGATCATTTGTTGCGCGGCTTGGTTGGCATCCAAAGCGCCACCAAGATAGTCCTCATATCCGCCAATGCCTGACCGGATTACATCGCCTGCTGCAAGCTGTTCTGCGGTAAAACCAGCAATTCCCTGTGCAGGCGGCTGAATGCCCGCAGCCTGCATATCCCTAATGTATTTCTGTGCGTCTTGATACAGCCCAAGCTTATACGCCTCTATTTCTGGCGCTTCGCGTACAATTTGTTCTTGTATGGTTGTCTCTGCCATTAGACTCTAGCCTCAAACTGACGCATCATTTTGTACATATTTCGCATGCCGTCTTCGCGGCTGCCCCTACCCGCCCCTCGAACGGCTTTCGCGGTGAAGACAAACTCGCCGTCAGAGAGCATGGCAGGTATGTCATCGGACGTTTCGGTGCCGGGACCTTCGATAGGACCGTTCATGCGCGGAAAATTCATTATTTCACCACCTTCCTCAAAGCCGAAAGGTGGGGTATTGATTGGCGTGGGTCGAAAAGCAGGCGTGCCAAGCGAATCTACACCTGCCGCTCGCTCGATTGTGAATCGCGCCGGTGTATAAGTGCGGTCATCATCAAATATTCTGTAAGTTTCTGGATTTGCGCGTATCAAATCCAAACCCGTTGTCCTGTCAGTGATGTCGATAGGATCGATTTCTTCAGCAGTCAGTGCGCTCAAACCTAGAGTGGTCGCGGCAAGCGGTGCGAAACGCCTGATAAACCCGTAGTTTAATTCTTTAGTATTTTCTTTGATGAAATCGGTTATGTCTTGACCTGTGACTTTTTTACCACCTTGCTCTAAAAATGTACGAACTTTGGTTCGGTCTATCGACGGCAAAAAGATGTCTCTGAAAGCTTGCATACGGCCCTCGCCGGTGCCTTTGATCAAGTTCCCGAAGCTTTCTGTCAATCCGGGTACTTTTTCTGCCGCAAACAAATCCTGCGCAGTCATTTTTTGTCCGGGAGCAGGAGTGCTAGTTGTGGTTGTGCCGGGAGCCGTGGTCCTCGGATCGGCAGGCAGACCAGCTTCGCGACGATAACTGCGTAACAAAGGATCTTCCGCACTTGCAGTCAGCGTTGTGTCTATGTCCGTGACTAACTGCTGCGCTCCGGGGAACAACTCTAATGAAGCATCGACAGGGGCCGGAGCGCCCGGCAACTGAACACCTTTCACCACTGCATCTGTCGCATCGATACCTGCGGGAGTTGCAGGGTTGACCACACCTGAAGCAGCATCAGCCGGTGGTAGGAAACCGGGATATAATTGTGGATCTTGAGCAACAACGTTTCCTAGCCCGCCAAGGTTCTGATCGATAGCTTCTTGTGTAATTTGAAAAGGTTCTGCGTCCAAAGCTGCCTGATCCAACGCCCTTGCAGCTTCTTGTTGGCCGACGCTTACACCCTCTTCAACGACCACCTGTGACGGATCTTGTGAACGGAAGAACTCTGCTCCTTTTGCAGCGGCTCCTGCTATTGCAGCACTTTTCAAAATGTCGCGAGGTTTGCCGCCAGACAACGTTGTGTTTATAGCGGCCTCAGTCGCCATCTGTTTTGCACTATTTTCGGCCCAATTGAATTTATTTCCAATTTTTCCTGCTGCAAAACTGGATATGCCGCCTATGGCGGCTGCTTTCAGACCATCTTTGAAGCTACCGCCTTGGATAATTGCACTGGCCCCATCGACAATTGCTGACGCAGCCACTGGACCTACGATAGGCGTCAAGAGAACCTTTGCCACGACCGGCAAGACCGCTTTGACAACTTTTTTCAAGCCTCTGAATAGTTTCTTCAAGAAAAATTCAGGTTGGCCTGTGACAGGGTTGATTGAGTTGAGTTCGTTACCGACTATGTAACGCTCTGGCTCAATGCCCATAATCCGCATTTCTGCGAAAAGCTTGTCTTTCAGGGCAGGGTTTTGCTTGAAGACTTCCATCGGTATGACAGTCTCGCCTTCAGCGGCATGCACCATATACTCGTCTTCGTTGCGGCCATATTCAGCTAGCTTGTCAGCGATTTTTACAACGTTGGTAATGCCTTTGGGTGGCACGTCATCATCGTCATCGGCCCAAGAGCCAGTTTCCGCTGTCAAAAAGGTAGCAATACCCCCTTCGGGTATAGGAACCTGATCGAGTTCATCAAAGTCGTCGTATTTAAGTGCAGCTTGTCCCATGTCCGGAGTATACGCCTTTTTTATTTGCTAAAACTAATTCAACCGCTGATATTCACTACGATAGATCCGTTTGTTATGACTTGCACGGCTCCCACTTCGCCTACGGCCTCTAGCTTAGAAACTGTGAAAGGCACAGGGTCCGAAAGGTTCACCCACTCATTGCCTGTATATAACTGTAATCGTCCCACCGAAGGGTTCCAAATCAAAGCCCCTGCGTCAAATTTCAGTTCGTCTCTGTCCTTTGTGGTGAACTGCGGTGTCGCATCTGGATCGAAAGCATCTAAACTGATCTCAAGCAGCCGCACCGTGCGGTTGAAAGTACCACCGTCAACAGAATCACCGTTCGGGACGAAGGGCAGCCTGCCTTGCAGTAACTTGCTCATCGCCGCCCGTTTGGTTGTAGGTCAAGTCGCGTTCCACCAATACGGAACCCAACCCCTGTTCTAACGCCAATATCTCCGTCATCGTCGGATTCAAAACGCACTACCGCTTGTCTGCCACGAGCGCGAGTATCGATCTTTGTCGTGCTGGCCGTGAAAGACGTCGTTTGGTCCGTGGTCAGTGAGTCGCCGGGAAAGTTACGCGCTTTGATCACAAGATTGATTTGTTGCGTGCTGCCAGAATCGCCTGTGAATTTGACGTCTGGGATGCATCGTCTAATAAACTGAAACTGGTCTCCGTCGCCAAGGTCAAAGTCGGCGCTTTCAATAAACACGTTGTCCATCGGTGACCCGTCGTCATCAAACCCTGTCTCGTGAGAAAAAATGTAGCTTGTGTCGCTGGATTTGCCTGCCGCTCTGGGGAAACTTTCCAAGCCTTCATCCAGCCAAGCAGTGCGTGAAAGATTGCCGATTGCCCAAGTGCGCTCGACGTAGTTGTATGTGACGTACCGGTCGATGACGTTTGTCGCAGCAGAGCAATAAAACCAGCCAACCTCGTCGAATTGCTTGTTCAAGAAGCCAAAAAATTGAAATGATTGACCCTCGTTGATGTCGTCAAAAACATAAGAACGAACGCTGCAGGGCACGGGCGTCACACTACCTTGGTATTGGTAAAAACCTTTTTTGTCCATCCAGAACACGCCAGCGGGAGTGTTCACCGCAGCGTTGGGTCCAACCAAGCTCACGCCTTCGTTGATGAGATTCAGGCCAAATGTCAGGGGCGGCCCGATGAATTGTAGGCTGTAAAGTGCCACGTCAGTCCAAATCAAAGTTTCTTGTCTGGCGCGGAGACCACCGATGATCTGAGAGCCAGCCGAGCAACGAAGAGAACCGGCTGTATTTGTGGACGTCGGAAACCACTCTGCGGGGTTTTCTTGATCCGAAAATGCAACAAGTAACGGATCGGATTGGCCCGTCCTTGCCGTCGCTGTGGCATTTATCGGGTCTGCTCCCAGCGCGATTACATGACGATCCACGTCAGAGACAAGCACTTGTAGAGCAACCGTCGGCGTAAAGTTAGCGCCAGACAAGTCAGCAATATCCACTGCTCGATCAGTCTCCAAATTTTTAACACTCGTGTCCCAGTAATAAATTCTTCCTGCGCGCACATTCGCGATCAGGTCTTCGCCAAAACTGTCCAAAGACCAAAGGCGTAATTGATTCAAAGAACTCAACGGACTAGAAGAACCCCACGTCCCGGCACCCCACGTCCCGGCACCCCAACCTGTGCCATCAACGAAAACATCCAAACCTACGTTAATTTGATATGCACCGACTACAGAGCTACCCCCGTTGCCGGAATCACTACTGATTGCTGTGACTGTAACGCCCGAGGTGTCTTTCGCTGTGATTACATACACACTGGTGCTAGTAACGGAGTCGATCTTATATTCTTGATTGAGCACGGCAGAGGTGACGTTCCCACCGAGTGATGAAGCGCCACTAAAAGTAACAAAATCGCCCTGCTGTGCCCCATGAGCCGTGTCTGTGACAGTAATGGAGCTAGAACCGTTGGTTGCTGCAAAGGTCACGTCCCCTGCAGAAGTGGTAGAGCGTATG
>Ga0209645_1000426_pt1 | contig 21680 bp, 37 predicted proteins | sample ETNvirenome_6_30_FD_184070 | JGI IMG/M metagenome (GOLD analysis project Ga0209645, IMG submission 184070) | Marine viral communities from the Pacific Ocean - ETNP_6_30 (SPAdes) (version 2) | ecosystem: Environmental > Aquatic > Marine > Oceanic | place: Pacific Ocean | collected 2013-06-19
CCCCAAGTTCCAGCATTTTCTCCAGTTGCCATTAACTCAAGTTTTAAATCAGATGAAAATGTTGATGCCATATATTATCCTTTATGCTGCTGTTTCTATCTCAGTCCAAGTAACTGTTGAGCCAGTATCTATTTCTGCCCATGCTATTATTATTACACTTCCTACTGCACTCGTCAATACAACTCCAGTAACATCATCAACTACTCCTTGACCAGTTACCTCTACAGCAGTGCCTACAGCAGAAGTTCCAGAAACACCAGAAACACTATAAATAAAAACTGGTGTTATAGAACCTACAGAACCAGTTGCACTAACTCCAGATACTGCAAAAGTTGCAGTTCCTACTACGGTTACTGAACCTACAGAGCCAGTTGCACTAACTCCAGTTACATCTACTGGTGTTTTTAATCCTGCAATAATGCTTCCTACAGAAGTGGTCGAGCTTACACCAGTTGCTGTTTCATTTGTAGTTTGAACTAAAGTAAATGTTCCTAAAGCAGTAGTGGATGATACTCCAGATACAGATACAGTTGCAGTACCAGTAATTGTTACAGAGCCAATAGCACTTGTAGAAGAAACTCCAGTTGGAGTAACAGTTGCGTTTGCTTGTGTGGTTACAGAACCAATAGCACTTGTAGAAGAAACTCCTGATGGTGCAGCTGTAAACGCACCATTCCATACCTTATTACCCCAAGTTCCTCTTCCCCAACCTACACCAGTTAAAAATTCATCATCAATAGTAACCGAACCTACAGAAGTGGAAGAGCTTACTCCAGATACAGTTTCTATTCTACCTAACGCAATACTGTTAGAACCTACAGCAGAGGTTGTGGATAGACTGGCAACTGTGAATGGGTCAACTGCAATACCAGCAGTAGTAGCACCAACAGAACTTGTGCTTGAAACACCAGTAACTGTTATAGTGCAAGTTCCTGTTACAGTAGCAGTTCCAGCAGAACCTGTGCTAGATACACCAGTAGCTGCTTGGTTTACATCAGATTGTTGATTCCAAGCATTCTGTCCCCAAGTGGCTTCACCCCATGCGTTAGCCATTTTTTATCTCCTTATGCTATTCTTAAAATAGCACTTGAAGCATTAGCAGTTGGAAATTGTATTGTAAATGTTCCTGAAGTAGCAGTCTTGTCTCCACCAAAATCTAATACAGCTACTGCTGGGTCTCCTGATGCAGTATCGTTATAGATTAAAGCTCCTCTTGCAGTCAATGTTACTCCTACAAATGACAAATCAGCAAAATCTACTACAGCAGTATCACTGTCTAAAGTAGGTGTAACTGGAACTAAAGCACTTCCACCTGAAGAATATCCAGATGGTGAAGATACTTGATTGTCAGTTGTAAAAGAAGTTGTTGACTTACCGAGAGTAGCACTTGATGTATACATAGATAATTTAAAACTGTTACCACCAGGATTAGTAAAATTATGAACCCCTTTCATAACATCTCTTTTAAATACATTACATACCACACTTGTTGTTATTGCCATTTTTTACTCCTTATCTAGTTAAGGTGAAGGGGAAGCCACTTGTATTCTAGGTACACCGTCATCATACTCGCCTCTTCTTCTTCGACCCATTTGTTGCAACGCAAAGTCTTGTATCTCTTCATTATACTTTGTTTTATATAAGTTGTACATATCAATAGGACCTTTTAAATAACTAAAACATTCTGTTAATACTCCATGTAATAACAAAGATTCTTGGTGTGTTGACAAGAAAGTAGATGTAGAAGAATCAAAATGGTCAGGGTCTTTAATGTAATTAAGTTGTATGGTGTATGTTTGGTCAGGCACTGGAGCTAATAAAATATTTTTATCATCCCAATTTGCATAATATTTTGGTTGTCCTGTTGTGTCTGCTGGATTAAATTCAGCTATAAAAGAAGTGTCTCTTTTTTCCAAAAAATCTCTTGTGCTACTATTTATAATTTGTACAGAACGAATTACCATAGTGTCATTTGGTGTATTTAAAAATCTTTGACTAGCCACAGTGGTAGCAGATACATATTTTCTTATATCGTCATAATCAACTTTATTAGCAATATCTAATTCGGTGTTTCTTATAAACTGGTCAAGTAAAGTGTCACTTAAAACATTTGAATCTACTTCAGTATAACTACGCACTTGTGTTAAAAAATTAGAATGTGAAATACTCATGAAATCACCACTGTAAAATCTGTACCAACTGCTGAAGTTGCAGATACTGTTGTGAGTTTAGTTCCTAAAATAGAATTACTTTGTGCCACTGTCATACTTGTGCCACCAATTCCACCGTCTCCATTATCTGCAAAAAAACCACTACTAATAAATAATAAAAATTCTTTTTCATTTTCAGGTGGTCTTGGTCTTGCATTCGCCAAAGCAATAGCATCTCCTTTAATATGTTTTTTTCTTATCTGTGGATGTTTAGCTTCAAACTCTGATTTGTGTACAAAAGAACCATTCCATTCTTTTACCATTTCATTATAAGGAAAAGCTAATCCTGACCTATCTGAAATTGCTTGAGCATATTTACCTCTTGCGTATGCCATCTATCCTCCTTGTGGAAAGTAATTTTGTGGTGTAATGTAAACAGAAGTTCTTTGACCATCCTCTGTTAAAGCTCTTTGTAATTCATCTTCATATAATAATTTATTTTGCTGTACTAATTGTGGATTTTTTTTCATAGCTAAATAATAAGAGAGTCCTGCAACCATACAAGGAATAAAACGAAAAACCACATCTGCTTGATTTGTATACGCACCAGTATCTTCTATTCTTTTTAAATAATAATATTTTACATAAGTGTAAGTTGATGCATCTGGTGTTTGATACAGAGTTATTGTTGGAGTCGTTTGTCTGTCCACATAATATTGACTAGGTTGACCTTGTGAACCTTTGTTAGGTAAGGCTGCATATTCACTCCTTGAAATTTTTGTAAGAGAGACATCGTTTGTAGATGAGGTAGTTCCAGTAGTTGTGGAAACATAAGCCTCTAATATGTCGTTTGCGTTGCTTGGTGCTGTGTAAGTTGCTGTCCCTGCTGTTAGTTCTTGTTCTTTTAATTCTACCTTCCATAAGTGAACCCCTCGGTTTCCCCATTCGCTGAAAAGAATATTTAAACTTCGCCTTGCTGATTTTAAATCCTTTCCAGAATTAGTGCGAACACCACATCGTTCATAGGCTTCCTCAATGATGTCATCTATGTCTAAATCAAAAGCTGTTGTTCCAGAAGTAGCCATAGTTCACCCTACATAACACCTTTGAATTTTATTCCTTTAATAGCTTGTCCACCTCCACGAACTATTCCTCCTTCTACTTTTTTATTTTCAGTCATAGCTTTTTGAATGGCTTCTCCTCTAGTTCTTTCATATTTACTAAACATACCATCACCATCTAAATCAGCCTTCGGTGACAAATTCATTCCTCCTTCACTTAAACCTTTCCTAGGTTTTTCTTTGCCAATTTTTCTTCTTTGTTTACCATAAGCAGGGGGGACAACTTTAAATTTTCCAATCAACCCTTCTAGAGCTTTTCTTTGCTCTTTTTCAGTTAAAACACCTGGTCCAATAACTTCTTTTTTGTTTGTAGTTTTTTTCTTTTTAGGAAAAACAGTTGGAGGAGGTGAACCTTCAGGTCTATCACCAGATAGTTTAACTTTTGATTTATTTTTATTTTTTAAAATAGTCGCTGCTCCTGCACCTATCAATGCAGCTTTAACACCTTCCGTCATAGCACCGTTTTTTAAACCCTTAGCTTTAATTTTTTTTATGCCCTCTGTAACTCCACCTTCTTTTTGTCCCATTAGTTCCATTATTTTTTTCATAGAGGTATTTTCGTTTACTTTATTCTTACCGTATTTTTTTTGTAATCTTTTAATAAGGTCGCCTTTTTTAAAGTCTTTAAATTGTTCTCCTAATATTTTAGTCATTATAGCACTCCTTTATAATAATCTGCTAATCCACCTTTTGCTTTGTTTTGAGGTATTTTAATTCCATATTTTTTTAATATCTTTTTTGCTTCTGCAACTGAAGGACCACCCAAAAGTGCTTTATTAGGGTTTTTTATTGTATCTTTAGCTATACGAATCATTCTTTTTTCAATTTCATCTGGCATTTAAATTACTCCTTTATAATAATCTGCTAATCCACCTTGAACTGCAAAAGTTTTTACATTTGTTGGTTTACCACCAACACCTTGAGCTTTAGCTCTTTTTCTTTTTACTGCACTTTTTCTTTGTCCTTCACTCATTCTTCTAGCTTTTGCTAAAGGAACACATTTCGGATATTTTCTTTTAGCATCTGCTTTTTGTTTACTTCTACCACAAGGTGCAAACGAACCATCTTTTTTTTTACTTCCGATGTCTACCCACTTTTGAGCAAACCATTTTTTCAAACCTGACATTACTTCAATAAATCTTTATAGTAAGATTTTGCAGAACTATTTGTGCCATAATCACTTTGTATAGCACTTCCCATAACTTCGTGTGTATCTATAAAGTCTCCAGTTGCAACTGGTTTAGGACCTTTAAAATCTTTTCTTTTTACACCACTTGGGTCTTTAATTTTTCCAGCACATATTTTAGATGCATACGCATTTGCATAGGCACTTGGGTAAACCTTAAATTTTCTTTTAGCAGCTGCTTTGCCTCTTGGACATAGTTTTGTCATAGTACACCTCTATATATAGTATAGAGATTGACAAGGGTTGTGTCTACTCTGGTAAAAAACATTTAAGAGCTAATGTTATTCTAGGTATGTGTGGATTGTTACCAGACAAGGCTCTGTGTAATATTCTACTTTTAAAAAACAATAATTTACCTCTTTCAAAATTTATGTTTTGATGTTCTGTTTGAAAAGTTCCTACTCCCTCTGGTAATGTAGGTCCTAACATAATTAACGCAGTTCTTGCTCTATCGTCTGCATGGTCAGTATGCCAATCACTTATTTGACCAGGATACTGAATATTACTGTATACTCTTTCTACATCAAGTTTTTTAAAGTTTAAAGTAAAACAAATTTCATTTATTAGATAATTTATTAAAAACCAATCATCTTCAAATTTTACATAGTAAAAATAATTTTTATCATTATCATTTGAGTTGTGTCCGAATATATGAGTTTTTCTAAATAATATAGTATGTTCTAATAATCCACATACTCTGTCGTTAACAAAATCTTTTACTTCAATAACTTCTCTATCGTGTTTTAGACTTTCGTTTTTTTCTTCCTGCACAATGAGCTCTTTCGCTAAATCCTTTAGGTTTAGCACAATTTATACTAGCTTTTCTTTTTCTTGTCCATTTTTTTTTTTGAGGAGGCTTAGATATTTGTTGCCTCATTTGACTACGACTAATACTCATCTTAAAGTATATACCACTCTTCCTTCTTCATTTCTAGTAGCTTGTTTATATTCATATCTATTTTTTTCAGAACAAAAAGAAACATGAACCCAACCTGAATTAGGATTTACACCATCATAAAATTCCAAAATTAATTGGTCAAAAGAACAATTTGTATGTATCCAGTCAGACAGTTCATCATTTTTAACTCCAAATATTTCAATATCTGCTGCTTTTCCCTCAGTATGTTGCGAAGAAGAACTTCCACCAATCATCTTGTTAAGAGCAGTGCAACGAAAACCAGAAGATATAATAACAGGCATAAGATAATAATTCCGTATCGGCTGTAATATATTCGTACAAAGAGCTTTAAGATTATTAAGTTGAGTTTTGTTAGGAGTATTATCAATATCATTTCGTAAAGCTGTTTGTGATTTAGTAAATTCATCTAAAGAAAAATTGTCTGATAATTTCATTTAACATCTCCATCGTCTACGAGCTGCACATATTCTTTTTTTAGGTGTTTTTTGACAATTTATATTGTGCATTTTCATTTGTCCTTTACTTCTAGAACAATAAGACTTTCTTCTTTTTTGTCTAGACTTGCTTGGTTTTTTTTCTGTCACAGCAGTCTTGAGTTTAGAGCCAGGATTGTCTCTTCGGTATTTTTCAACACCTTTTTGAGTCATTCCTGCTCCAGACTCTGTAGACCTAAAATACTTCTTGGTTTTTGGTGGCATACCACCATTTTTAAAACTAAGAAGCTCTGCTGTGTATTTATCCATAGTATACTGTTGCACTTACAACACTACCTGAAGGCAAATCTATAAAAGCACCTTCTCTAAACAAAATACCATCATCAGGTATATAAGGTTCAATATAATCCTTTGTGGTTGTAGCCACAGTGTAGAAAAATTTAGTTGTACCTGTTTGAGAAGATTCTTTAAAACTTATGTCTGCTACAGTTCCTCCTGTTGTAATCTGTGCACCTTTAACTCTTGTTGCTCCAGTAAATATAGCTCCAACTGTGTCTGCACCATTACCAGCAGAAGTGTTAGTCCCAACTGCTCCATCTACTGCTATTTGTGTAACAGTAGAAAAGAACACACTACCAGTAACTGTAGTGTTATTAGGACCAGTTATATCCTCCGTAATGGTCGAACCAGAAGCATCCGTTCCAGTCACAGTAAATGTTCTTGCAGATATGTTTCCAGTAGAAGTTAAACTAATAGTAGAACCCACATTTGTTCCTGCATAAGCTCCAGTACCAGCTGCTGTAGCAAGAGACATATTACCAGCTCCTCCAAGAGTTTGAGCAGCTGCCACACTTGTCGTTGAGGCTGCTGCTGGTTTAAAGGTTTTAACTTGTAGTTGTAAACCCATAATGTATCTCCTTATCTATCTGAAGCTGCAAACATATAATCTAAAGTTGTTGCTTTAGTTCCTGTGGCATCTCCTGAAATTGACATAGCTGCAATAGTTAAATTTTCATCATCAGGAATATTAGCTGTGTGTGTAGCAACTAAACTTCTATCTATAAAGAAATCTACTTTGCCAGTGCTTTGAACTCTAATACTTAATGTTCTATAAGTAGCATCTGCAAAATCAATACCTGAATCAGTTGAAGTTTCTGTACCATCTTTTTCAGTTTTACAAAGAATAGAAGCATCCCCATCGTCTACTTGAAATACAATTCTATCAGCTGCTGATAACATAGCTTCTGGATTAGTTGCAAAGTTAACTGTAAAACCTATGCAAAAATCCATCTGGTCAGCATCAGATAATTTAGCTTTTGCTTCAAACCATAAATCTTTTCCTGATTGCACTGCAAAAATTTCATTTTTTTGAATTGATGCACCATCGTTATCTGTTGTACCTGCTGAAGTTAAAGCCACTTCACCACCAACTGTGTCTGCTACTATTGCTACAGACGCACCTGAATCTTTGACAACTGTCCATCTATGTCCAGTATTTGAATCAAATCCAATTCTGTCAAAGTCATCCATATATGCTATGTAATCAGGGTTTCTATCTATTGGTAAATTTTCAAACCATTTTTTTGTTCCATCTTTTCCTGCAAACAAAATAGGTCCTGTAAAATGTACTGCCATTTTTATCTCCTAGTTTAAAGATATAGTCCTCTAGGGGGTCTGCCAAGCCAGTCTATATCAGTTATAAAATTCTTGGTACTAACAGTATACAAAAAAAAACAGGACTATGTAAGTCCTCCTTTGATTTAGTTATTTATTAAGAAAATTTAAGACTAAATAGTGCTCCCAAAACTTCACACATTCGGATATTTAGTCTTAACGATAATATAATAAATTATTTAAAAAAAATCAACTTTTGTTTATAAGAGTTATCAAAACCATTGGATTTCTCAAACTTATCGTTTATCCAATCTTTTTTACCATCAGCCCAAAACAAATCTTTTCGATTCGTATAGATATCTTTTACTAAAGGTCTAGACCAATTTATATCGTTGTTTCTCTCTATTAATTTTTCTTTGTTGTCATCTTTTCTAAACACTATGCAATACTCGTGTGTTTTTAAGCAATTCAAATTAGTAATTGCTTGTACATATAAAGGATGTCTTTTTGCAGGACTCATCTCTAAAATTATTTCATCGTGATATGTTAAAGTATTTTTTAATACTTTTTTTGTGTCACCAACAAAGTCATAAAATGCACCATTAATTCTAAAGTTTGCTAACACAACTACAAAAAACCCACTTGGCTTCAATACCATCGATGCTTTTTCTAGTATTTGACTATACTCCTTTAAAAATGCATCATATGTTTTTATATCTGTAAGTTGACCTTCTACACTTTCATATTTTTCAATATTAAAATAAGGTGGGCAAGTATAAATCATATCTGCATAATTTTTATCTAAATGATTTAATATATTAGAACTACTTGTATTTATTAACTTTAATTCACCCATCTCTCTTTCTTTGGATATGTCTTCATATTGTTCTTGTGCCTCTTTTAAATTACTTTCTATAACTTCAAAACCTGTGTAATTTCTTTTTAATAAAGTAGAAACTAAAGGTCTAGAACTTCTACCTGCAAATGGGTCGACTATCTTATCATTTTCTTTTGACCACATTTCAATAATTCTTTTTGCGTACTCGGAATTGAACTTTGATAAGAATGAACCTCTACCTTTACCTATAAAATTTTCTTGTTTATTATTTTCATATGATTTTTTATCATTGACCATTTTGTCAATATTATTACCTCTAGAATATTCCCAAAAAGATTTAGGTTCGTATGACAGTTCATACTCTTTTTGTTTTCTCATTCTGTCCACATATTTCATTTTTTTATCCTTATAGTTGTGGGGGATTTTCATCCCCCTAGTTATTGATTAAAGGTCGTTGATATTGTGATGGTCGCAATAAGCATCAATGCCTTCTTCAGTTAGATGAACAGTAGCAGGAACATATCCATATTTATTTGACTCTGGCTCTGACCAAACTAATTTCTTTTTCTCTAAACTTGATATTACTCCCCCAACTTGCTCTTTAGTCCAACAAAGAATTTCCATAATATCGAAAGGTCCAACTTCACTAAAGTTATCTCCATGTTGATGTCTTGAAGGCTCTCCGTTGAAACATAATTCCATAAGTTTTGATTCTTTTTCTGTTATATTTATTTTTGTCATTTATTTATCTCCTTTGTTTATAAAATAATAATATCAGATTAGAAGTGATTTGCAAATACACCTCTGTAAGGTGCAGAAAAGCTGTATTTTAAAATTTTTATTATTTCTAAAAACAACGAATCGATTCGTTTTAGCATCAATTATCACTTCTTTTTAGTAATTTATTCTTTTGTAAATACCAGAAAACTAGGCACTTTGACTTTAGTGGTCAGTATGCTATAATGGTATGTAACAACAAAGGAGTTAAATATGTTAAAAGAAGTATTAAAAGACGCAATGAAAGTAGATGAATTAGTAAATCAATTACAAGAAGTTGACCATGAGTGTGGATTTCATGATGCATCATTTAAAGGTATGTTAAGTTATTACACTAAAGATATTATTTTAGCTGAAGCCAAGAATAGATTGAATATGGCTAATGAAAATTTAGAAGATACCTTTGGTTATGAAGAAGGGGATGTAGAATACAAAACCATCAAGAGAGAAAAAAGACAGTTAGAAAAATTTATAAAAAAGTGGAGGTAGATATGTATATAAATGGAGAACAAAGAATAATGAAATTGACTAAAGCATTTAAGGAGAGGGTTGCATTAGATATTAAACCTTTTATTGAAGAAGGTCATAATACTTTTTACAAACTAAAAAAGGTTTTGCCTCAATACGAAGATAGAGAATTAAAAGCTGGTTTAAAATATGCATCTAAAAATTATCTACCACGAGCAATCTTTTCAGGGAAAGGTGTAAGAGCAAGAATGGCTATTGAAAACTATTTAATAGTTAAACCTAAAACTAAGAAAATTTATCAAGTCGTAAAGCTATAAAAAAAGGGGACATAAAGTCCCCTTCTTCATACACATATATTTAAGAGAATATTAAGCTGCACCAGGTGAGCCAAAAATTCCTCTTGGGTCAGAGAAACCAAAAGAGTATCTCTCTCTTGCTTTAAATCTTACATTACCAGTATCAAAGTCTCCTTCAATAGCTGTCTTGATTGGTGCTCTAACAAATTGTTTTAATCCGTTAGGTGCATCAGTCATAATGAAGAAAGCATCAGTGTCAGTTAAATAATGATTAACTCTATAGCCTTCAGGAATCATTCCCATAGATGCCATAGCATTAATATCATTATCTGCTGTACCGACTCTTTGTGGTGACTTTAAAATTCTTTCAGCAGTAAATTGTAATTCTTTTGGAATTATTAATTTTCTACCTTGCATTGCAATTTTAAGTCCTCTCTCATCCACGAAAGCAGCAATATCAATAAGAGATTGCTCTAATGATGTTTCACTTAAATCAGCAGCTGTGGCAAGTTCGTTTGCTAAAGTGCCACCGTTTGCTAGAGGATGAAGTCTTGAACATAATTCAACACCATCTCCACCAGTAAAACTACTGTTAAAAGCATTGTTAAGAACATTTGCAGCTTTTACTTGCTTAGTATTTGCCATTGACCTTGCTAGAGCTCTTGTGTATCTACCTGCTAGTCTATCATAAAGATTATCTTCGATAGCCTCTTCAGTAATTGCAAAAGCCATTGCAATAGTTTCGTGAGTATACCTTGCAGTAAAACTTTCTGTTGCTTGGTCAAAAGTAACCCCTGCACCCTCTGACTTAACTGGTGCAGAACCAAAACCTGATAACATTACTTCTTCTTCAAAAGCTCTGTCAGAAGTTTCAGTTGCAAAAATTTCTGCGTGTTCATTTTCATACCTGTTATATTCCAAACCGAATAATGCGTTCAAGCCTGGTTCTAACTCTTTGACTAATTGACTTCTAGATATTGCCATGATTATACTCCAGTATCAGCATTTTTAACTTGCTGATAAAAATGGTTATTAATACGAACCACAATGTTTGCATTGGCATTTCCAGTATCTTCATTGTTCACATCTTGACAAATATCAACAGCCATTAATGCAAAAGAGAAAGATGTACTAACCTCTGATACATCAAGTTGTACTTTTGATATACCAGTGTCTGTATTACCAGTTACATTAGTAACAGAATAATTAGTAAATAGTCCTGCTCTTGTTAAAGCTGTGTCTGCATCAATCAAAAACAAAGTTTGTGGGTCATCTATAACTTGAGCAACTATATCATCAGCAGCAATACTGCCAGGATAATAGTTACTAAAAGTTGGTTTCTTGGTTGTAGGGTCAGTGTAAAAACAACCGTTAAATACACCTAAGACAGCCTGACCGTTTCCAGCAGTATGTCTTTCTATATCGCCATCAGTTGCAGGTATAACTAAATCGCCTTGGAAAATAGCTGTACCGTAATTGTTTGATATAGTGTATCTATTTTGTTGGTTGTTCCACGAATGACCACCAAGTGTCTTATATGGTCTTAGACCAAATTTTTCACTTACATTCGCCATAATTACCTCCTAGTAAGATAGCTAAGTTAAACAAATACGATGATTGTAAATTTTATTAGGATTTACGACCACCACCAAAAGTAACACGAGATTGTCTGTCAATATTGACTGGCATCTCAGGTCGTTGTTCCCTTAGAATGTCTTGGTCAACTGCTTTTACTTGGTCAGTAGTCTTGTTTTTAAAATACTCACTGCGTTGCTCAACCATTTCTTCAGGAATCCTCGCTAACACGAGACCTCCAACTCCAATTAAACCACTATACTGTCCGTTAGCTATTACTGGGTAATCGTGTTTGCCAATTCGTTTTGTTATCTCCTCGGCTCTTACAAATTCCCAACCTTCACGAAGTTTTTTTGATACATTAGCTGTATCATCTTGTCCCATCGTTTCGGTTCTAATCCAACGGTGTTTATAACCTTTTGGAGCAGGTGGTGCATCTAAACTAGATGGTGGCATCCACTGTTTTTTTCTGGTCTCTCTCACTGTGGAAGTTCGTGAGCTTCTATTTACATTGTCCATAAGGACCTCCTATTTTACAAATTTGGCATATTCTTCCAAAGGCACTCCTAGTTTTTTAGCTATCGCTACTTGTGAACGAGTGAGTTTCACAACTCTGCGACCCTCTTGTTTTCTTCCAGCAGAAGCAACAGTTTGGGTAGGTCGTTTTTCTTGCTCAAACTTATTAGGAAAATATTCCCTCATTTTGAAATTTATCTCATTATAGTAATCTTCACTCTCTGGGTCAAACCCCTGAGTGACTAAATCCTCGTGTATTCCATAAGCTGCATTTGTCATAACCTTGTCTTTACCGAACCAATCATTTTTTTGTGCCCAATCTTTTGCTTTAGGAGAGGGTTCTTTTACCTCTTGCTTAGGTTGAAGTGTTGGCTCTGGAGTTGTATTTTCTGGTTCTTTAGTAACAGCTTCTTTTTTTTGCTCTGTTAATATTCTAGCTTTTTCTTTTTCTACAGATAATTTAGCTAATAAATCATTAGCCTCCATAATTTTATCTGCATCATTATTTTCAATAGCATTTTTTAAATTACTTTTAACTTGTTCTCTTTGTGCATCTATTCGAGCATCAAATTCTTTTATATAATTATCATCTACTGTGTTTAGTGTAGTCTCAGCTTTTTTGTATTTGTCTTGTAATCCTTTTGCATAATCTAAAGCAGCTTTCTCTCTTCTCTCTGCCTCTCTATATTTTCTTGTTAATTGGTCAATTCTTCTTTGTACACTTCCAGATATTTCATTAAGATTACTTTCTTTTTTTGGCTCTTCTTTTGGTAAAACTTTTGTTTCAGTATCTTTTTTGTTAGGGTCAGTATACCCCAAATCAACTTCTTCTAATTTTACTTCTTCTTTTTCTTTTTCTTGCTCTACACTTAATTCTTTTTCTTCGTGAGCATCTTCTCCTACTGATATTTTATCAGGTTCTGCGTTTAATTGTAATTGCTCTTGTGCCATACTATCTCCTTAAAATAGTGCGAGGATGTCCTCTGGTTTCTCAATTGTACCAATGATTTCATCATCGTTTAATATTCTATGCTCACCGTACTTAGTCTTAAACCTTGCACCAGCATATCTTCCGTAAATAACAAACTGTCCTTCTTTACACCAAGCACCGTTTGGAAATCTATCTTTATCTTTATAACATAACTCTCCCATCTTAATAACTAATCCTACTACGGTAGTCATTTCAATAGTTTCTTGTGTTTTATCAGATAAATATACACCACCATCAGTTTTTGCTTTGCCAGACCAAGGTCTCACTAAAAGTCTATATCCAACTGGGTTAGGTATAAGTTTTAAATATTCTTCGGTTTGTTTTGCTCCCTTTGGGACTAATGCATCTGTTTCAGATGTTTCGTATCTTTTAGGTTTTATAAGTTTCATTCTTCCTCTTTTTGCAGGTTATTAATATCCTGAAGCAACGACTCGTATGCGTTGAGCTTTCCTTTAGCATACTGCAATCTTTCAGGTGTGTCTATATTGTAGACGATATTTTCTTTAATAGCATCGATTTCTTTTTTTATCAAATTTTTTATTCCAAATAAAGTGTCTATGTCGTACATATTTCATTCCCCCATACATCCCAACCTTGTGTTTTTTGTCTAGCAAATAATTCTATTCTAGGAACATCGCCACAAAGTTTTACTATTTTATCCCTTACGCAATCTGGTTTTTTTGAGTGTTGTTCTATTGGTTCATATATTATTTGATGCACACTACTAGAAACTCTTTTAGGTTTTCCTTTAGTTGCAAGTAAACATATTTCATTATTTGCTCTAGTCCAATACCCTAATCCCCAAAATAAACTATCACTTTTTTTATTTTTTTTCATCCAACTAAATCCACAAGTTTTATATGTAAAACCCCAATCGGTTATTGTTTTTATTCCTTGTAATAAACAAGGATAGGTTACCCACAAAAATAATATACAATTATCTTTTGAAATAGATTGTATTGGAAGATTGCTAATATCTTTTTCACTCATACATAAATAATGTTTTTCAGGACTTCTATCTTTACCTCTGTCAGAATAAGTTTTAAATTTCCAAGGTGGGTCTGCATATATAATATTATATTTCTTGTCTGGAAAAGGTATCATGCAACTCTCAAATGACTTTTAGGTCCTAATTTTTTTCTATGCCTTATAGCCTTTGGTTTATATCTTCTTTTAATCTTTTTAATTTCTAATTTAACAAAATTTTTTTGTCTTTTAGCCATTATAAAACTTTTGTTATAAAATCATTATCTTTCATAACAACTTCATCAGTAGTTTCAATCCAAACTTTTGCTCCACAAGACAAAGGTTTGTGTGGTTTATAAACAACCTTACAAATACCTTTTACCTCTACTTCATCAGCATAATAATTATGTTTAGATGTTTTAACAGTTATCACTTGCTCATTCGTATTATTTTTTTTGTTACTTCTAATTTTATGTTGATTTATGTGTATTCTTTTTTTCATTTTTTAAATTGACCAATAGACTTTAATCCAAAACTAGCACCAATACTTGCAAGAATACCCCAACTTAACCAGTCAGGACAGTCCTCTCGTAAAAACTTGAAACCATCAGATAAATATGGCTGACAAGCAGGAATGAAACAGGCTACTATTATGGCAATAAAGGTAAGAGTCCACAACTCGTCTTTCCAGCTATTCGCAGAAGCATCCATAGCTTTCTCTTCCCAATCAGCATCGCTTTGTACTCTTTTCACTTGTGCTTCAATTTTAGCAACTGCCAATTTTTGTTTTACCTCTGCTTTTTTTTGTCTTCCTTTTAACCAAGTACCAGCTAAATTTGCTATTGGTGTAATGAATTGTAAAGCCATAGTTATCTCCTATCCCAATGAAGTTGACAATAAAATTTAAAATTATGATAGTATTCACTTGGACTATCACAAAAAGAACATTTTTTATATTTTAATAATTTCTTAAATAATTTTTTCATTTTTCAAAGTAAAATTCTTTACCCCCTATCAAACCACAAGATAAACCATTTGTAAATGTGAATACAATTAAGAAACTATTATCTTCTTTGCCTTGATAAAATTCTATTAACTTGTTTTTAGATATTCCCCATCCTATTCTTTGTTTATTTTCTTTTTTTGTAACATCGTCTTTCAAGTATTCAGCATTTGAACAGACATACTCTACAACTCTTTTATGATAAAAAACTTCAGACTGTAGTGTGTTAACTATTAAAAAGACACAAATACTTATTATGAAATAATCTAATATATTTTTACTCATACCATTTATTTTATATTACAAGTCATAGATAGTCTTTTATTTTTTATATCTATTACTTGATGTTCTACTCCTTTATCAAACCATATGCAGTCTTGCTGTGACACAGTTTTTTCTTTTCCATTTATAACCCACAACCCCTCTCCATATATATTTTTTACTATTACTGGATAGTCGTGGCTGTGTTTTATGTAACTTACTGTTTTTTTGCCAGTGCCAAAATAAAAATTACAATTGCATTCTATGTTAAAAGTTTTATTTAGCCATTGTTGAATAATCCAAGTGTCTTTTACAAATCCTCCAATATTTGATAAAATTAATGTATATCCATCCTCATAGGCTTTTATACATTCTAAAGAATTTACATATCCATCTTTGTCAAAAAAATCTTGTGAGGTTTTTCTACCATCTTCTAATATAGCTTCAATACTTGGTTGACCACAAATGTAGTGTCTAGGAAATCTTCTTCTATCAAGTAACCTTTCTAAAATATCTTTTTCAGTAAGATTAATATTTTTGTTTTTTAGAGTTTCTATGAATTTGTTTTCAATCATAACTCTCTTTTATAAATTAATTTTCTCTCCCCTTCTACCACTGGTTTAAAAGCCATCTTACCTTCTAAAAACCAACGAACTGTTTTTAGATTCATAGTTTTGTAATCATCAATGATTATTAAACTGTCATTAGTCATTCGTTTCATAAAAAAGTCTACTTCTTTTTGTACAGCTTGACTTGTGTGAGGTCCGTCTAAATGAACGATTGCATATTGTCCCAAAATGTAAGTTTGTCCTTGTATAGAGAAAGGGTAACCCTCACTCATCGTTTCAAAAAAATATTCATCAGGAAACTCAAAAAAAGCAAACTCTTTGTATTTACTTAACTCTGATACAGTTTGCACTTTCATACTATCTGTATAATCAGCAGTGTACGGAGGTCTATCATCGTAATGTTTATAATTTAAATTTCCGTATGGGTCTATCGCAATATGCCTATAATTTGCAACACCTTTTGCAATCACTGCATCCATAATAGTTTTTGAACCTAACCCTTTACGCAATCCTATTTCACAAGTTAGTACCGTATCTTCTAATTTTAATTTTTCTATTTCTTTAGTTATGAGCTCATACTCAAGTGAATCACCCTCAATCATTTTGCCTCATCTTTTCTATTTCTTTGCGTTGATGTAATATTTCTTTTCTTTGGTTTTCAAGAAGTTTTCTCTGCATCTCTACTTCTTGTATTTTATCAACTGGTTTACAAATATATTTTTTTTTACTAGGAAAAATAATGATATTGTTCTTTATCATTTAACACCAATAAACTTTTTTCCTTTTACTTGTATTGGTTTTACTCCCTTAATATCACTTCCTTGTACACCATTTTCACGATGAGGACAACCTAAATTTGATAATGCTCCTACTTTAAAAGGGATTACTAATTTAACATTCACTCCTTTATCTCTTGGATTTTTATACGCACCAACATTTAGTTTTCCTCCTAACAAATCTTTAGAGTAATTTGCTGTTGTGGAAAGTTTATCTTTAGTTAAATTTAATTCACCTTCTCCTAAAGAAGTTCGTAGTTTAACATTTTTAAATTTTTTCTTTTTTACATTATAAGTGGCTTTTACATCTGTTTTTGGTTTTATTTTTTTTTCATAACTTAAATCTCCACTAGCTCTAAACTTAAAACCTTTTCCAATTTTTGCTAAATCTCCCTCTTGCATCCCTTGTGGGTTAGGACCTTTTTCTGGTGGTAACGCACTACTTCTTTTGTTCATTTTTTTTCTCCCTTGCTACATTTAATTTTTCTTCAGCTATTCGTATTCTTTCTTCAGCTTGTTCTTCATTATCTTCTCGTTTCATCTTTTCTAAATCAAGTTTCTGCTCAAACTCCCCCATCTTTCGTTCTTCCACATCTACATGCTCTTGTATTTTTCTTTGCATATCTAAAGCTCGTAAATCCATCTCTTGTTGTTTTAGTTGCACCAATGGGTCTTTCTTTTCTTCTGCACTTTCTAACAATTGTAACTCAGAAGTAAGTTGTGCAATCTTATCTGCAACCAAAGATTCTGTAATAACTAAAAATGCTTCAGGATTATCTTTTTGCATAGCAAATGTTTCTGGTTTTTCTTGCATTTCTTGTAATATTAAAGCTCTTGCTTTGAAAGAAAGATGCTCCATAATGTGTGCTTGTAATAACGCATACACCATAGGATTAATTTGCACCATTCTACTCTTAATAAACGAAGTATGTGCAATAATGTGTGCATCGTGGTTTTGTTCTGGGTATGCTTTTGGTATTTCCATTCGTAAAGCCTCTGCATTTTCTATCGATGGGTCGAGAGGAGTGGGTACTCTCTCTGGTTTCAGCAAAGTATCAATTTGTTTCGTGCCAAGTGCTTCATATACCCTTCTATATGCCTCACGAACATTGTGAAGTTGTGGATTCGACTGTGCAATCTGCAATTGTGTCTGTGCAAGAGTGACTCTTTGAGCCATTGAGAAGATATTTGGGTCTGCAATTGGAATTACATCTACTTCTGGTGAAAAATCAGCTAATTTTATCAATCGATTGCCACCATATACAGCATATGGATAGATTGGAGGTAAATATGTGCCAAAAACATTCGACAAAAGCCTAAATTCTTGTCTCATTGCATAGTAACATCGTTTATGTATGGCACTCATCACTCGTGAGCCTCGTTCCAAGAGTGCAATTGTTGTTCCGACAGCTCTATTTTGTGCATCATTGCCTATTGCATTGTCTGTAATGGCTGCAAATCTCTGTCCAGCTTGTACAACAAAGCCTAGCAATGAAAAAAGTACCGAACTTGGCTCTTTAAATGGCAAAATTTGGAATTGGTCTTTAATATTACCACCAGGTGCGTCTACATCTCGGAACTCACCAGGCTGAAATGGTTGTTCATCATCCCTGATTCGTAGTCCACGAGACTTGAATCCAGCAGGTAAGTTACTTAATGTCCCAGCATCTAGCAATTGTCTCAATGCAGCAGTCGCAGTTTTTGATAATCCACCAATCATATGTATTAAACCAAAGCCATAGAACCCAAGACCAGGTAAAAACTTGTAATGCACAAAGTATTCTTTTCTTTGAAACAATGGGTCGTTCATTTCATAGTTACGATATATGGATAATACTTCTTGTGAACCTTCATCAATGGTCACGATATACGGAACTTTTACATTTTTCTCTGCATCCTCAATCGCATACTCATCTAAATCTAAATCAATATGCATTTCTAATATATTAAACTGATATTCTTTTTCTCCAGTTGGAGATACTCCATCCATAGAATCATATTTTTCTTGAACCTTATCTTCATCTATTCGTGAAGGAATAATTTCTACATCTCTATAAAATCCAGTTCGCTGTTTTTTTAATACATCGTTTTCGTTCATTTTAATTAGGTGCGTGATTCGTTCACAGTCTTTTAAGTCTGTTGCATAATACGGAACGATTAAATCTTCAGCAGGAATAAACTTCGATACTGCTCTTTGCATTACTTCATCGTAATATATTTTTTTAAATGCTGAACCAGCTAACGGTAAATAAAATAATAGTTGGTCAAAGTCTGGAGTGTATTCTTCCATAACTTCCATTAACATATAATTCATAAACTCTTTTACTCTTTGAGCTTGTTGTTCCTTCTCCCTTGTCACATCTCCCACTACTTGTGTGCGAACTGGTCCGTCAGACGGTATTAATTCTTTATAGGCTTGTGCTTGAAATTGTGTAACAGACTCGGCTAGTAGTGGATGCGTAACGGAACTCGCACCTTGGAACGGTCTGCTTTCATTATCATATTTAAAACCAAGTAAATCTAATCCAGAAGTATACGACTTTTCCCAATCACTTCTAGACTCTTTATCTCGTTTATAATCAGCAAGTAAGTCAGAAGATATTTTAGCAAGTATGCGTTCATCCATATCCTCAGCAAGGTTAGAGTGAAACTCTTTTACTTGTTCAGCTAACTCTTCCACTTGTTCTTGCATCTCTGCTTTATCAGTTACTTCAACTTGAACTTCTTCTTCCTCTGTAGGTTCAGAAGTTTCGGTTTCTTCAACCTCAGTTTTATTTTCTTCTTCTATCATAATAATTTAGTTTTTTTATTTTTTCCTAATTTACATTTAGCTTTTACAAATTTTCCTTGTTTAGCTCTTTCAAAATAAAAAGGGTACATTTTTGGTGAGGAAGCTATTCTTGCTTTTTGTTGTTCTACTCGACTACGAACTTCACTAGCTAAATCAGGTGCATCTAAATCTGGAGTGGTTGGAGTGTCTGTAAAATAACTAAATGGATTAATCCCAGTAATTTGTGAAAATTTATCTAATCTCTCTCCAAAAGTTTTTTTATCTTTTTTTGCTTTAATTACATCATCATCTTTAGTTGTGTAACTAGAAGTAATTTTACTTTTCTTTTTTTTGATAGGACCTTTCTTAATCCTTCTCTCTTGTTCTAATAATCTTTCTTTTAAAGTCATTTGTCCCCACATTGACAAAGTTTGCCAAATAATCTTTTTTTTATTTTTTTATATAATTTTTTTATCTTCTTGAACATAACTTTCCTCAATAATAGTTATAGTGTTTTGGTGGCAAATCATCATTGTCCACATAATCAGAGTATAGTTCAACAAAGTTCCCTTGTCTATATCGTAGTAAGGCTTGGGTCGTGCTATCTACATAGTCATCGTGAGAACCATGTGGAAAGGCTGCACACTCCTCAATTACTTCATCTGCAAAACTTTCTCCATACGGAAACCAAATAGCACCACTTTCAAATAAAGGTGCAACGGAGTTTACTCTGGTATGTTTATCATTTCCTTTACTAGGTATGAAAGGAATAACTGGTATACCCATTCTACGAAATTCTTGTGTTAGTGGTTCACCACTAGCTTTCTGTTCCACAATAATTGTTTCAGGTTGCCAATATTTATAGTGTTGCATAGCGACAGCTTTCAATTCAGGAAAGTCATATTTACCACGCATAGCATCTAATAAAATTAAATTAGGTGTAACTTCGTCAGGATAAAAAACTCCCCAAGTTGTAATCGCTGAATAGTCGGCAGTTTCTTTTTTACTAAAAGCTGTGTCGTAACTTTGTATAACATGAATTAAATTAGGTATATGTTCTTCCTTCCAAGGTTTCCACCACTCTCTTTTTAAAATCGCACCTTCTTCTGATGTAGGTTCTTGCATATACTGAGCTGACCAATTACGAATAGGTAACGATGCTTTTATTTTTTCTAATTCTGATAATTCCCAATACTCAGACCAAACTGGTTTACCATCTGGAAGTATTGCTGGGAAAGAAATTGTTTTCCACTTATCTGCTTTCGGTTCTGTTTGAGCCTTCAATAATCTACCAGTTAAATCATCTTCTGCCCATCGTGTCATAACTAATAAAATTGAACCACCTGGTTGTAATCTCTGTCGAGGTCCTGAGGTGTACCATTCATATGCTCGTTCCATTGCCAAGTCCGACATAGAATCTTGTTCTGTATGTGGGTCATCAATAATTAATAAATCTGCACCACGACCAGTAATCGATGCTCCTACACCAGCTGCATAATATTCTCCACCATGATTAGTTTCCCATCTTCCTTTTGCTTTGGAGTCCTCACGCAGTTTTACATCTCCAAAAATTTGTTTGTACTCTTGAGAATCAATTATGTTACGAACCTTACTTCCAAAACGAACTGCAAGTTCTGTATTATGTGATACTTGCATAATTTTTAATTTTGGATACTTACCAATAATCCATGCTGGAAAATACACAGATGCAAATTCTGATTTCGTATGTCTAGGAGGCATATTTATTATGAGCCTCCCTTTTCTTTCGTTTGCTATTTGTGTAAACTCACTAGCTATGATTTGATGGTGTCCCCACTTGTTTTTGTTTTTTTCTTTTCTACAAATAAAATCTTGCCACATCTCCTGAACAAAATACAAAAAATTATCTTGGCATAACTTAATATGTTCTATGTGTAATTTTTCTACTTGTAATCGAAGTCTGTCTGTGGTCAAATGTTCAACATTGCTCATAGCAACTTTATAGCATAAAAAAATCGATATGTTTAGTTCTTATATATATGTATCCAACTCAACCTATACACGCATATGCAGTAACATAAATTTTGTCGACCCTAAAAAAAATAAAAAAAATGCTTGACCAGTTGCAAAATTACTATGAGCCTTCTTTACTAACCGTATGAGTACAAACCGAGAACAAAGTAGCTAATTTAACATAATGTATGTTATGCGAACCAACTAAAACGAATCACTCACCAACTTAATTATTTCACGCAGATTATCTTGGTTATATTTTTTTGTAGCAAGAACCTCGTACCTATCTTTGTGTGGAACAGAATCAGAACGAAACCAGAACAAATCAGGAACTAATCTCACAAGTTTGAGCTCTCTCTGCGAGAGGGCGAAAACTAAGTTAAATACTTTACCACCAGCTTTCATATAATCTAGTTGCCATATAATTTGATATTTAGATAAGCCATAATTCTTATCAT
>Ga0209645_1000428_pt1 | contig 21646 bp, 36 predicted proteins | sample ETNvirenome_6_30_FD_184070 | JGI IMG/M metagenome (GOLD analysis project Ga0209645, IMG submission 184070) | Marine viral communities from the Pacific Ocean - ETNP_6_30 (SPAdes) (version 2) | ecosystem: Environmental > Aquatic > Marine > Oceanic | place: Pacific Ocean | collected 2013-06-19
CAAAACCGGTTTCCCAAAGTGTACCGCCCTCGGCAAGAGCGCGGACGAATACTGCGTGTGCCGGACATCCGCTCCATAGATATGTCGCAAGGCACTTGGCTCGTTATGGCACAAGCCCGTTTTATGCTGCACCCGATTATGCAAGAGCTTAAAAACAGCGGCTATTTATTTGAAAAACAAGACGGGTCTAGGTCCATTCCGCACAAAATGTCCGTGGCTATTAATGGCTGGGAGGCCATGCGGAAAGGGCGGGTGATTACCTGCGGCACGGCGCAGGCCATCTACTCTTATATGTCGGGCAACGGGGTGCGTATCAAACGGGGCTATAAAAAGATAGAGGCCCACGATAACGAAATGTTTGGACTAACCGACTTACAAGAACATTTTGGTCTATTGGCTACGAATGAGATGATCTGGCACGAGGCCATGGATAAAATACCAGAGGGGGACAGGGCATACATCACGGCCCTTCTCCGGCGAGGCGAGAAGTTCAACGCCAAGCCCCGAATAAGATTGTCCACGATCCACGGAACAAAAGGTGGAGAGGCAGAAAACGTTGTAATCCTACCGGATTTGACCGCCGCGGCGTTAGACACGCCGGGGGACGATCTTCACCGCGTTTTTTACGTGGGGGTGACGCGGGCCCTTCAGAACCTTTACATCTTAGAACCTGAAGACTATTTAAGAGCATACGCTTTATGAAAAAGGAAACAGAAATGAGTCGAATACCCTGTCCAAAATGTGCCAACAAGGCAGAAGAAGTCATTAACGCTGAAAAGCAATTACGTTTAGGCTGGTGGTGCCCGGTGTGCAACCACTTTGAGCAAGCAATCTATCGCGAGCGAAAGGTGGCCTAATGACAACCGGTAAACTGCAAATGGCTATGTTCCCGCCGAAGAGCGATTGGGTGCCCCCTGTTGAGCTTCCCGACATTTTTGACGCGGACGAAATTGCCATCGACGTAGAAACCCGCGACCCGAATCTAAAGCAGAAGGGACCGGGCTGGCCTACGGGCGATGGTGAAGTGGTGGGCTATGCCATCGCAGTTTCCGGGTGGAAATGCTACATCCCCGTCGGCCATGCTGGCGGGGGTAACCTCGACAAACGCATTGTGAGCAAGTGGCTTAAAAAAGTATTTGAGTCACCTGCTGACAAAATCATGCACAACGCCCAGTACGACCTTGGCTGGATTCGCGCCATGGGGTTTGAGGTTAAGGGCCGCGTAATCGACACAATGATTACCGCTAGCCTGATTGATGAGAACCGGTTCAGCTACAGCCTGAATGCGCTCTGCTACGACCATCTGGGCAAGACAAAATCCGAAAAGACTCTGGTGGAGGCGGCCAAGGAGTTTGGCGTTGATCCCAAGGGCGAGATGTGGAAGCTGCCCGCGATGTATGTGGGGCCCTACGCAGAGACCGATGCCGAGATCACACTGGAGCTTTGGAGCCACTTCAAGACCTTGCTCAACCGGGAAGATCTTTGGGACGTTTGGCGGCTAGAGATAGACCTGCTCCCGCATCTGGTAGAGATGACCATGCGCGGTATCCGGGTAGACATTGACCGCGCTGAACGGACCAAGCAAGTCTTGATGAAGCAAGAAAAGGAAGTCATCAAAAAGATCAAAGCGCTGACAGGAAGCAACGTTGAGATCTGGGCGGCTCAATCTATAGCCAAGGCATTTGACGGACTAGGCCTGCCGTACCCCAAGACAGACAAAGGCTCGCCCAGTTTTACAAAACAGTTTTTATCGGAACACCAGCATGAGCTTGCACAGTTGATCGTGAAGGCTCGCAATCTCAACAAGACCAACGGAAACTTTATTGACGGCATATTAAAGTTCACTCATGACGGGAGAATACACAGCCATATCAATCAGTTACGTTCGGATGACGGCGGCACAGTGTCGGGCCGCATCTCCATGAACTCGCCCAACCTTCAGCAGATCCCGGCCCGCGATCCACAACTGGGCCCCATGATCCGCTCTTTGTTCCTCCCGGAAGAAGGCCAGCAGTGGGCGGCGATTGACTTCTCGCAACAGGAGCCACGGATCTTGGTCCATTTCGCCAAGAACTACGGCGACTATAAAAACATGCCGATGCCCGGGGTAGAGGATTTCGTGGACGGCTATCGCAACGACCCCAACATGGACTTCCACAGCATGGTGAGTGAAATGGCGGGCATTCCGCGGAAACAAGCCAAGGTCATCAACCTTGGCATGATGTACGGTATGGGCGTGAACAAACTGTCCGACCAACTCGACCTCAGTGTCGAAGAAGCAAAGGCCCTGACCCAGCAATACCACAAGAGGGTCCCGTTTGTGAAAGGCCTGATGCGTGGCGTACAGAACAAGCTTGACGACCCACGGTCCTCGGGCAGTCTCCGTTCTCTTCGGGGCCGGAAGTGTCGCTTTGATCTATGGGAGCCGGACAGCTTTCAAATGCACAAGGCTCTTCCCCGTGATGAAGCAATCTCGGTCCACGGGCCTACTACACGCCTTCGACGCGCATACACGTACAAGGCCCTCAATCGGCTCATACAGGCTTCGGCGGCGGACATGACCAAGCAGGCGATGGTGAACGTTTGTGCCGCAGGGAGCGTCCCAATGCTTCAGGTGCATGATGAGCTTGCTTTCTCCGTCGAAAGCGCAGAGCAGGCAAAAGAATTGGCAGAAATAATGGAACAATCCGTTCCGTTACAAGTCCCGAACAAATGCGATGTGGATCTGGGTCCTAGCTGGGGCGAATGCGAAGAGCTTGAATAGGGCGCAAAATGGCCCTATACTGTCCCATACTTGTGTAGGAGATGTCCCATGGATACAACAAAATGGAAGTCGGTTTTGCTGCCGAGAGATGTGTACGAAGAGGTTGTAGTAATCGCTCGTGTAGAAGGCCGAACCATTAGTGGTCAACTTCGCTACATTGTCGAAGCATGGAAGCAAGAGAATTTATCTAACCGCGATCAGGAATACATCGTGGATCAGATCAAAGAGTTTAAGAAAGAAACGGGCACTGAAGCTTTGACTTCAAAAAGTTATTCGATATGACGTTTAGTGTTATGCAGGCCGAGTTTGATAAGGCCTTGAAAAAATTGGAAAAAGGTTACGAAGAAGGGAAGGTAGACAAGTCCGACTTCGATAAGTTGCACATTTGGCATGAATTTCTCAAGGCAAAGGTTGATGCGGAGCGAGAAAAGAATGCCAAAGAACTTTGACAACGTAACCTGCCCTTCGCATTACAACCAAGGTGATGTCGAGTGCATCGACGGCATCAAGGCCAGCATGTCTCCTGAAGGTTTTCAGGGGTATCTCAAGGGGAACATCCAAAAGTACATATGGAGATACGAGATAAAAAAAGAGCCTGTAGAGGACCTGCGGAAGGCCCGTTGGTACTTGGACCGTCTCATTATGGAGCTAGTAAATGGCACCATGGAGTAGACTCCCGGGATGCCCAGCTAGCCGTGCAAGCAGCGCACCAGATGGCGGATCGGTTCAACCGCAACATGGCAATACAGCACGACTTGTCTGTAGTGCCTGAAGCCGAAGCAACAAAAGAGATTCTTGAGGTAGTAAGGCCCGATTGGTATACTACGCCTTGACGGTCATTCCGTCATTTCAAACGTTTTAGGATTCTAGTAGGCTTTTCTCCCAAAGTGAGTTGAACTGAATCCGACTCCCAGCCCCCCGCAAAGGGGGGCTTTTTTATTAATGGATGGTGTCCCCATCGCCGGGCGAAAGATTACCTACCTGTAGGAAACAGGGCCCGGTTTCTCCCAAGTAAATCCCAACAATATTGAACTCAACGAATTCTTTTGCTTCGTCCCATGTCATGTCGATGCTGTCGTCCATAACAATTTTGATCATTTTCTGAACGTCGTAGACCAACACTTCTTCATCGCCGTCTTTTGTGGAAACCGTGCCAATTCCAAGAATGGCTTCGTCAAATCCCTCTGGCCCCATCATTTGCATTCAACCTCGACCTATATTATCGTATACAAATATTTTGCTGCCCCCGAATTGGATTTTAACATGGACCTGATTAAAGCCATTGACGGTGGGACAGAAAGAAACTCAGAAAGCGAGCGCCGTTGTTACATCGGTGCAAGTAACGTCGGCCATCCTTGCCGGGCCTTCCTCCAGTTTAGCCTTCGTGGTTACCCGCAGAAAAAAGTTCCCCCCGCAGTAAAAAGAATTTTTGAGATAGGCCACATCATTGAAGACCTTGTGGTTAGAGACTTGAAAAAAGCTGGGGCCACCGTCTACGAAGTCGATCCTAAAACCAAAGAACAGTTTGAATACACCTCGTTTGGCGGACACTTGCGCGGCCACGCCGACGGTATCATCGCGCTTGGCGAAGATAAGGCCACCCCTGAGATCCTTGAGATCAAATCCATGAACGATAAAAAGTGGATGATGTTTCGGGACAGGGGCATCCACAAAAGCCACCCTATCTACTACTACCAAACGCAATTGCTAATGGGGTTATCCGGGGCAAAAGGCGCATGGATGGTGGCATACAACAAAAACAACTCCACCTACCACGCAGAACACGTGCCCTACAACCACAACGATTATGTTTTCCTGATCTACAAAGTTATGTCCGTGGTCCGGGACTTGTCGGCAAAGAAGATTTCGAGTGACCCACGAAACTTCCACTGCCGTTATTGCAACTACCGCCCACATTGCTGGCCAGAGGGAGAAGTATCCCTGCCCCTCCCTGTTGAGTGCCGAACATGTAAGCACAGCAAACCAGTTGGTAACCGCAAATGGTTTTGCACGTTGCACAAGTCTCGGGCCACGGACCCCTGTTCACAGTGGTACAAAGTGGAGTCTACCGAATAATGAGTATGCGCGACGTTTCACGGCCCACGGTCCAATCCGGGGATGTTTGTTGGTATTGCCGGGGCCGCCTGATCTGGGGCGGCGATCACGACCTCTCGGAAGAAGAAGAGTTTTTCGACATGTCCAGCAATCTCTCCTGCTCGGACTGCGGCGCACACGTTATCTACTATCGCCTGAAGGACGAAGAAGATGACGATTAAGCGCATCCACATCAACCAGCACATCATTCGCCGTAACGCCAAGACCGGGGATCGGGAGCCCGTGATCACCGTCAAAGAAGGAAAAAAGAATACCTACGGACAAAGCGTCACGGTCCACGGGCCAAGTAAAGTTGTGTACTCCCCGGACAAGCCCCTGTCATGCGGCGCAAAGGTCTGGGTGGAAACTACCGCAGAAGTGGAGATTTGTTAATGGAAGACAAAGAACGCATCCAGCCGGATTGGAAGGACTACTTCATCATGGGGTTGCTTTTATTAATTATGACCCTAGTATGAAGGCACCTAATCGCATGTTGGGGCAGGCGGTTGAAAAAATACCCATGCCATTGGTGTGGCGAAGAAAAATTATATAGAGACTTTGCGGCCCGCTTCAAAAAGGGCGGCAAGCTAGTCCGTTACAGAAGCCAAGCGCCAAGCTGCTCTGCTTGCGACGTTAAACGTCAAAGCGAAAGCATTCACAAAAACCGTATCAACTTCCTCAACACGAAGTTGCGGGACATCGAACGCCGGGCAAAAAAAGACGGTCACAAACTTTCAGTCAAATGCACCGTCGATTTTTTCTTGCAACTGTTTGAGGCGCAACAAGGCCTGTGCGCCATCACCGGACTGCCTATGACATGGGGTCACGAAAACCAACACGGCAACAGCGGCAACCGGCGCGGCACTAACATATCAATAGATCGGATAAATTCCGACCAAATGTACAGCCCGGAAAACGTCCGCCTCGTCTGTGACCGCGTCAACAAAATACGATCCAATATGGACGACACCGACCTCTACTTCTGGTGCGCCCAAATTGCAGCAAGTATCCGAAGAATCTAACCCTTGCGAAGCTTTTTGGCCGCGTCTTCAATTAGCTTCAGCCGCTTCTCGTAAAACGACATCGACTCTTCACCGACCTCGGCCATCGGATCTTCCTCCACGTAATGCTCTGCCTCTTCCAGCGCGTCTTCCCACTCGTCCCCCGGATCACGGTTCACGGGCCTAGCTCCGTAATGCTCATGACCCAGCCCATGGGGATGGCAATCTCAGCATCACCCTCGACTACGTTTCCGTCGGCATCTGGAATGATGTGCGGACAGACAATCAAGCGCTCTTCATCCATGTGAATTACTGCGCCACAAGACAGGATCGTCGCTTCACGGATCTGCTTCAGATCTTCCAGCGGCCTCCAGCCCTCTTTTGTTCCCCCACATGCATCGCGCCACTCAACTAAATAAAGCTTGGTGTTCATCTTGTATACGACTCGTGTATGCGATAAAGTATTGTTCTACCTTTAAGCCTACTACATAACCGAGGAAAAAGAATGGAATTCAACCCAAACCTGCGCATTACCCGAAAGGCTGACCGCGTCGAGGCTGCCAAGTCTTTTGAAGACAACGAAGGGTTCCGAGAATACGTGATGGATATTTTGGAAAAGCGAGTCAGCGAAGCCCCGGCGTCGGAAGAGTTTAAGATCATGGAGTCTTTAAGCTATGCGTCAACCGACGAAGAATTTGTTTTCAAGTTATGCCAGATGGGCTACATCATCTACACCGACTTCCTCATGGATGCTTATGCAGGGTTCGAGAAAAAGCACCTGCACTAATGCGTCACTGCTACGTTTGCAACAAACCCGGCGTCCCCATCAAAAACGCTTTATGTGAGAGGTGTTCTAATGACCTTTATGGAGTGGGCCCTGACCATGTCCCTGCTTTCCAACGTGATCCTGTTCGCTGTGCTTCGGCATCACAAATCTCAATTGACCCTCTTGAAAGACAACGCCAAGCGGTTCGCGAAATATTGATGGACGACAAAACGTACAAACCCTTGATATGAAGTTCAGCACCCACATTGCAGTCTCTATCGCCCTCTACGGGTTTGCCCTCATTTATTTCCTTTTGATATAAGCTTATATCAAATCAATCTTTGACTTTACTCCCTTAGTATGCGATGATATAGGAGTCGGGGGTTATGCCCTCGATTTCTGTTGCCACCCGGTGACAGGGTATGTTCCACGTGGAACACTAACTTTGGGAGAAAATTATGGAATTTTATAAGGGCTTTGAGATAGCGAGCGAGTTAGAAAATGTCGGCGGCGACGACCTCACTCGCGTGTACCGTGCTTATCGTACCGTGTTGAATGATTACACGTTTGAACCTGAGTGGGAGTACGTCGATGGCACAGCGGCCCACACAAAAGACGTATGTATTTCGCAACTTGATGATGTGATAGAAGAGGGAAAGGTATGAAACCAGAAACCACTAACGACGTACCGCTGACCAAAGCGGAAGCGCAATACGGCAAACCACAAGACCGCATCGTCAAGCTGCTCCAGCTAGGGTTCAGCCGGGATGAAGTCTTTCACGACATTACCGAAAAATGCTCCATGTCTACCACCCACAGCCGGTCACCCAAAAAGCGTAAGCAGGAACTCGCTAACCTCATCGCCCAAATAGACAGCATGAGCGTCTTCGCCACCGGAACCATCCCGGAGGGCGCGTGAGTAACCGAATAGGTGAACTGCTCGTCGCCGCGGCTATCGCCGTAGCCGGGATAAGCGTCATCCTCGGCGTACTATTCCTCTTGATCCTTTGATCGTGACCCGGGGTCCGTGAATAGGTCATTTCTGGCCACGGTTCACGGGCCACGGGTCTTAATTTCGCTATCTATATAGTGTTTTCCCAGAGAAATAAAAAAATAAAAAATAAATTAAAAATAGGCGTAACCGGCGTAACCGCGTAACCATGGCCTGAAAGCCGCACAAACACTGGGTTTTGTTGGTTACAGTTGGTTACACGGGTATACACCACTATGTGCAGAGTTTGTTAATCAGGCTATTGCTATTGAGGTTTTTCAGTTTTGAAAAAAATTATTTTTATTTTTCTGGGAAATATATATAGGGAGGGCAAAATTAAGGTATGGTTATGCTGACTTACTCACATATGGGGGCCTTCCATGCCTAAACAGAAAAGCCGCTATGCCAAGGTGCTGGACACCAAGGCGGCGTCCCTTCCCGAAGCCAAGCGCCAGAAGCGCAACCGACCCCCGCTAGCCGAAAAGCGCCTGACCCGAAAGCAGGAGCTTTTTGTCCGGGAACTCGTGTCAAAAGATGGACAGATCACCATGCGGGAAGCGGCAATCAACGCAGGCTATCCCGAACGGTCTGCCCATGTCAGGGCCTCTGAATTAACCAACCCCAAGATCAGCCCGCACGTTTGCCGTGCGATCCGAGAATACCGACAGGAGCTTGATCAAAAGTACGGCGTGGAATACCAGCGGCACCTGCGAGATCTTCAAGTTATCCGGGATGCTGCGTTGGATAGCGGCGCGTTTTCTGCCGCAGTGCAGGCGGAGTATCGCCGGGGTCAGGCGCAGGGAGACATCTACGTCAACAAGACCGAGATCCGTCACGGTACGATTGAGCAAATGAGCAAGGAAGAAGTTTTGAAAGCTTTGGACGAACTCAAGCAGGTCTATGCCCCCTTGACACATGATGCGGGAGTAGAGGATGCTGGTAATAGAACAAAAGCCAGAGAACGTTTGGGAGAGCAAGCAATAGATGTTTCTGATTGAATTTTTTGGGCAGTGGTGGTACGGCAAAGACGAGTGGGACCGAAGGAAGTCTGGTCGTAGCGGCATACACGAAAAATGGGTTGAGCCGCATTTCTCTCACCCCTTAGAGCGACAAGCTTGGGAGCTTCGTAAAAAAAGATTCAAATAAACATGGCGGATATTTTGGACACGCCGGTTAAGGCGAAGCGCCCACGCGAAGCCAGTTTTTGGCAGGCCATGAAACAGGCCATGAAAACACATCATCCTGAGTGGAGTGCCACGCGACTAGAGTCTCGTGCGACTCAAGGTGTGCCTGACGTTTTGATTTTGGACAGCGACGGCAATTGGCATCTAGTGGAGTTAAAGACTACGCAAAATAATTCTGTCCGCATTTCACCCCATCAAGTTGCGTTTGCTACCAAACACGCCCACGGCAGTTGCTGGATCGCAGTTAAGCACCCTGCGGGGGTGTCCCTGTACCGTGGTGATTGCGTGATGGATTTGCGCTTAGATGGATTGGACTCTGAACCTACGGCCTTCTTTCCCACGCCTGTGGATTGGGCCGCCTTCTTTAAAACACTTGCCGTATAAGCGATATATCGCATATACTTTTCCCTGCGGTATTCATTCATTGTTATGGGAGAAAAACATGAAACTGACACCTAGAGAAAGCGCCATTCAAATTGTGATTAATTTGATTGAAAATGAAATTCATGACCAAGAAAAAGAGGCCACGCGTGTAAGAGCATTTGGTATTCCGCCGGAAACGACCGATGCCGTTATAAGGCACCTCAAAAAGTACGCGCACCAAATGCGCAGAAAAATTGGTGCTGACCCAATATATGAGGAGGTGATATGACTAGGGGTGAAGCTGCTGAACAGCGGTATGCAGGACAAAATTATGATCACGCGTTGCCGCAGGGCTGGGTGGACGCCTGCTGTGAAAAGGGCATGGACCCGAGGGGCCATTTCGTTTGGCTGTTTGATGACTACGTCGGACGCCCCGCACCGATTACGGAAGAGGGCGACAGGATCGCCAGCCTGCTGGCCCGCAACCCATGATCACTCACGCTTTTGATTTTGGTTTTGAGATTGAGTGCGGCCTGTCCGATCCTGCGGACATTCCTGCCGAAGTTTTGCGGGCCGCCATTCAGCAGTTGATAGATTCTTTGCCTGACGAAGAATTATTAAACGCCTGCGCCATTGTAGATAGCGTTGCGCACTGACCCCGCTCCGGCGGGGTTTCCCTTCTATCGCATATGCGATACTCTCCCCCTGCGGAATCCACCGCATCACTTTGGGAGACAAATCATGCAAACGGAAAAATTAAAACGCGTCGTCCTCATGCTTGAGGCCTATCACGGGGATTTAACGTATTGGAAATCCTGTGGCCTTGAAAATTGGGTGGCCTGTACGTCCGGCACACCCACCCCGCATTACAAAGATTTGAGCAAGCTAAACGAAGCGGAATGGCAACAGGCCGAATCCTTTATAACAGAGTATGTCGCGGATGTTGAATTAGCGATTGCCGACTTACAAAATTTAGTGGAGACGCAGTCATGACTCGGACCGAACAATACGGGCAGGACCCTGCCACCGTGACCAACCCCGATTACTGGGATTGCGAATGCAAGACTAATTACATCCGGCCCAAACAAAGCTTGGGTGCGGACCAATCAAAATTTGAGTGCCCCCTCTGCGGGGCGAGTGAAGACGAACAGCCGGACAGCCGAGCCGACGAAGTCGCGGCGGCACTGGCGGACGTTGAGTTGTGGCCTGCGATTGAAATGCGAGATCACTATCAGGTTCACGGTTGGGTTTCGATGGATACGAAGATCGACATCTTGGCGTCATCGGAAGAGGAAGCGATAAAGATTGCCGAGCGTGTTTTTAATCAGCGCGTTATCGATATGTATAACGCCAGCATTGGAGCCGACGAACGGGTGCATGACGATTGGTATGAACCCGGATGCGACCAAATGGAAATCGTGGACGTTCGCGAGTATGACGGCGAGGGCTGTTGGACGCTGGAATCCAGCGAGGGGATGGCGGAATAATGAATGACGCACTGAGTGAACACGAGTGGGAGCAAGTCTTTGACCAGATTAAAGAGGACCTTCAATACGGCGACTTTACCGCTCTATTTGAAATGCTGGATCAATTGCCTCCGCGAATTCTGATGGGTTATGTGAAAAAATCTGGCGAGGGACTGCCCCATTGAAATTTTAAAAAGAGGACTTGCCGCCCCACCGTTGGTATGCGATAGTTCGGGTGCGGCAATCCGCCGCTTACTTTGGGAGATACACCATGCAACATACGATTGAAAATTCAGACAACACCCTGACCCGCTTGCTTCAACAGGTGCAGGATCAAGCCGCCAGATCGCAGGATTTTCTGGCCCCCACTAATCAACTTCAACTGATGACCGGTGATCGGGGCGATGGCAGTAAGGTCAGCCAGATCATCATGGAGCAGTCTGGCGGGGCACCGACTCAGATTCTCGCCGCTAATGAGGTGGCGTTTGATCAGATCAGCCAGCGGGCGGGTATCGACGTTCGGACTGCCCGCCGGTTACAGCAAGATTACTCCACCGAATTTGATGGATTGATCAATGCTATCTGGCAGAAAGAACCGGCGGTGCGGATGATCCGCTCGTTTCAGCATTCTGACCGAGCAGGAACTGCCCGCGCATTTGTTAGCGACAAATTCAAAACGTTCGATAACGTTCACCTGTTGCAGTCCGCACTGCCCGAACTGCTGGAAAGCGATGCCCAGTGGAAAGTGGTGAACGGTCAGGTGACTGACAAGCGGCTGTACCTCCGACTCAAGTCTGAAGTGATCACGGGTGAGGGCGCGGCGGTTGGCGACATCATGGCGCTGGGCATTGGTATGTCTAACAGCGAAGTCGGTTGCGGTAGCGTGAACGTGTTCCAAATGTTCTGGACGCTGGCCTGTTTGAACGGGATGCAGACCGAGAAGCGGACCCGCAAGTCTCACATTACTGGGGCGCGGGGCGATGCCGATACTTGGGGCCTGCTGACTGATGAAGCAAAGGATGCGGATAACCATGCGCTGGCGCTTCAAATGCGGGATGTCACGAGAGCGTATGCTAGTCGCGAGGCGTTCGATGAAGTGCTGGAAAAAATGAAAGCGGCTCACGACGATAAAGTCGAGGGCTCGCCGCAGTCTGCTGTGGAGGCCATGGGCAAGGTGCTGGCGCTTACCAAAAAGGACACCGCCAGTTTGATGGACGGCCTGCTCGCCACTATCGGGCAGGCAGGCTACGCCGGTCAGCCGGTAACCCGCGCCACTATGGTGAACGCGGTGACGGCGGTAGCGCATCAGGCGGACCCCGATACGGTTGACGATTGGCAGAAACTGGGCGGGCGCGTTCTGGACCTGCCCCGCTCCGATTGGCAACGAGTAGCAATGGCGGCATAACTCGGTCCCCAAAGTGCCCCCCGTATGGTTTGCCCTGCGGGGGGTTTTCTTTTTCTGGGGTATGCGATAAATTCCCCCAGTGCGGCAATCCTGCCGCGTACTTTGGGAGAAATTTCTATGCAAATTACAGCAGAAAAGCGCCTCGCCTCTGGGGCATTACATTCCGATTATTTCAGCAGTCTGGACGCGCTCCGAGAGTCGGGCGTCATGAATATGTTTGGCGCTCCGAGTTGGCTTCAGGACAATTTTGATCTGAACCGCAATGAAGCGCGGGCGGTGTTTGTATCTTGGACCGAATCGTTTCAAGGGGGTGACGAGTAATGGCGACACTTAATTTAGACCTTCGCGATTATGATATTGAGCCGGATGAAATTTCGGTGAGCGCTTGGGAAGCGGGCGCGTTGTTGGAAGCTAACAGCATCGATCCCGCAGAACTCCACGGCGAGTGGACTGCGCTAGATCTTTACATCCGCGAAGAATGCACCCCCGATTTAAACGCGGACAAAATTGCGGAGTTAATTGCGGGCGGCGGCTGGGAGCCAGACGATTTAGACCGGTTTATTATAAATTGCGTCCGGTGTTTAAAACTGCAAATTATTGGTGAGAAACAAAGGGCGGCGAGAGCGGTGCGGGACCTTGAATATGGTTCCCCATTGGAAACCGCCGAAGCGGGATAGCCCGCACCCGATCCGATAGCCCGCCACACTGGCGGGCTTTTTTTTGCCCGTATGGTATGCGATAGTGATCGGGCCGCGATTGGCGGCGACACTTTGGGAGATTGTTGTGAAACTATTGGATACGCGGGGATCAAACCCCAAATTGAAAAAGACCGGCGCGGCGGCCCCGTTCCGGTACGCTGGGCTATCGCTCTACCCTGATCCGGTTTTATGCCCGGGCGCGAAGGCCGCCGGATGTATGGCGGAATGCTTATCCGAGCAAGGGCGCGGACGGTTTACCAGTGTGCGAGATGCCCGCCAAAACAAGGCCGAATTTTTTCACGGGGATCGGGCGGGGTTTGTCGAGCAATTGAGCAGGGAGCTGCTTAATTTCCAGCGAACGTGCGACCGGTCCGGCGAGCGGGGCGCGGTCCGGCTTAACGTGCTCTCCGATGTGGCGTGGGAAGCGCTGGGCATTCCGCAAGCCTTCCCGCGTTTGTTATTTGTGGATTACACCAAACAGGCGGCGCGGCTTCAAAATACCCCAGACAATTACCGGTTGATATTCAGCTATAGCGGACGGCCCCAGTACCGGAACCAAAACCGGCGAGCATTCCTGACCGGTGCCCCCGTGGCGGTAGTTTTCCGCGGCGGGTTCCCCCGAGCGTTTCGCGGGCGGCCTGTTATCGATGGGGATCGCGACGACATCGCGAACGCATTTGCGGGCGGGCAGGTTGTGGCGCTAACCCCGAAAGGATCGGCGGCCCGTGATCGGTCCGGCTTTGTGATCGATAATCCCGACTTGATCGGGGCGGCGTCATGACTAAGCGGGAGCAGTGGCGAGCGAAGGCGGCGCGTTATCTCCGCTGGCATCGGGCGGCGATGCGCTCACGGTTTCCCGCTAGCGAGCCGGATTGGTTTCGGATGTATCAGGAAGCCAAAACCGCCGCGCATTACTGGGGGCGGCACGGGGAGCAAGCCCGCGCCCCCAGTTGGTATTTTCCCGAGTGATCAAACAAGCCCCCGCCGCGGGGCTTTTTTTTGCCCGTCGAATATGCGATAAAGGGCGGGCGGCAATGTTGCCGCGCACTTTGGGAGTTTTAAAAATGGATACAAAAACGCTAGTTGTCCGCCCCTCTGAGTTGATACTTGATCGGGTTTTAAATCCTGCCGGTGACGCGAATTTAAACCGCGTGAGCCCCGCCCAGCTTTTGAAAGCTTGCGGGACCGTTCCCGACTTTTTCGCAGAGGCCTGTATCACTGCCGAAACGGAAAACCCCGACGGCGTGAATATCGACGCTATAGCGGACGCGATGGACCGCGTTTATCAGATGGGCGGGTTCTGCTACCCGTGGGGCGGAGATCTGGACGCGGACGGGGTTTATCGATCCCAATACGCTGAGGAAGCGGATCTCTCGCCGCTGGTTCGGTTCGCCTATGCGGTGGCCATGGGCGGGCAGGCCTTTGAGTGTTTCGTCTATCAGGGCGGGATCACGGCGATCCGCGAGCGCGGAAGCGAAACCGCCAAGGTTGCGCGGTTCGATTAACCCGCCCGCCGCTGAACCAGCCCGCCACATGGCGGGCTTTTTTTTGGGCGGCGTATGGGATACCCTCGGCGGGCCGCAATGGTGCGGTGACACTTTGGGAGATCATCAATGAAAATTGAATATGTAGTGATAGCGGATAACCACTGCTGGGGCGCGGGGGATTCTCTCCGCGAAGCGTTCAGCAATGCACATCTCCGCGAAAGTACGCGCCTTTCGTTTTTCGATTGGATTATTGACGCGGCGGAACTGCGCGAGCAGTGGGCTAGCTGGTGCGATTGGGGACGCGACGAATGGCGACACGCAAGCGAAGACGAAAAGCCGGTGGAGTGCGTGATTTACCCGCTGGATCGCGAGCAGTGGGCAAGCTGGCGCGTTTGCGACGTTACCGGCGGCCTTTCCGCTATCCCCAGCGATGAAAGCGTGACGGGCTCCGAGGCATCCGCCCGCCTTCGGGATCTAGTGATCCGCGCCCAGTGGCATAACGGGGAACTGCGGCCCGTGAGCGATCCCGAGGGGGCCGAGTCGTGAGGGGGGCACTACACGACTGCCAATTGTTCGATTGGGTGAAGGCGCTAGGGCAGTGGCACCTTGCCGATCCCAGCGCTTCAGAGACGCGGTGCGGCGCTCCTATGCTGGGGAACAACCACGCTCGCCGCATTCCCGAGCAGGATCGGCGGAAGTGCCCGAAGTGCTGGGGCACCGGACCCGAGCGAATCTGACCCGCCGCCGAACTGCTACCCGAACCCCGCCCCGTGCGGGGTTTTTTGTGCCCGCGGTTTCCGCCCCGCCGCCGACAGTTTTTGGTTTTTGGCACGGGCACCGGGCAAGCTGCCGAACCGCCCTGGCGTCGCATACGCCCCCCAGTGTTTACGCGGCTTTCCGAGCGGTTCGCGGGAGAGACTCGAAAAACGCTTCCTCGAATCTACTTTAAGTGTCCGCCGCAACGCGCAACGCGTAACACGTGGCGCGGGGGCCGCGCCCCCTGCACCCAGCGAAACGCACAGCGGCCCGTGGGCCGCGATCCCCAGCGCCGCGGGCCGCGTTGCCGTTGTCATGACGCGTGTCCGGTTTCCCACCCTGCCGCGTGTCCGGTCAACTGTCTATAACGTTCATTATAGGAAGTTAGGAATCCCCGCGGGGCCCGTGGCCGGATCGCGTCAAACGGCGCTCTGGCAACTGGTCGGGGCCGCCGCGCCTCGCATCGCGGCCCGCGGCTGGCAAGCGGGCACAAGTTGCATGTTTTTCACAAACAACACAGTTGTGAAACCATATCGATGTTCCACGTGGAACAAAAAAGTCGATAAAAAAGGGTAAGCCGAGAAGAAAAGGTCATTTGTGGCCAGATAAATAAAAAAACTAGCCGTAGGAGTCACATGTGGCCAAAAATTTTGTAAAAATTTTCAAACCTACGGTATCCTATATGCTTTAATACCCTGAAGTAATTAAAAGGCCATCTCATATGTCGATTGAATTGGGGTCAGAAGAAGAGTTAGAAGAGAAGTTTCTGAAGCTTCAGTACCGCTTGGCCCAGATTGAAAAGGTCGAATCGTGCCAAAACAGCTTCCTAAGCTTTGTCCGCTCCATGTGGCCCGAGTTCATTGCAGGGCGACACCACAAGATCATGGCCGAGAAGCTTGAAAGGGTGGCCAACGGCGAGTTAAAGCGCCTGATCATCAACATGCCGCCGCGACATACCAAGTCTGAATTTGCCAGCTTCCTGTTCCCTGCGTGGATGATCGGAAAGAAGCCTGCGATGAAAATTATTCAGGCAACGCACACTACGGAGCTTGCGGTTAACTTTGGCCGAAAGGTGAAAAACCTTCTGGAGCGCGAGGATTATCTTGAGATGTTCCCGGACGCCGCCCTGTCGGCGGATTCCAAGGCATCGGGCAGATGGGACACGGCCCGTGGTGGCATGTACTACGGCGTGGGTGTTGGCTCAAACTTGGCGGGCCGTGGTGGTGATTTGATCATTATTGACGATCCGCACTCGGAGCAGACGGCGATGTCGCTGAGTGGCTTTGATGATGCGTGGGATTGGTACACGGGTGGTCCTCGACAGCGTTTGCAGCCGGGCGGAGCCATTATTGTGGTGATGACGCGGTGGTCAGAGAAGGATTTGACGGGTCAATTGATCCGGGCGCAGGGCCGGGATGAGCTAGCGGACAAGTGGGAAGTTATCGAATTTCCTATGGAGATGCCGTCTGGCGAGCCTTTGTGGCCGGAGTTTTGGTCTTTTGAGGAGATGCAGGCGGTCAAGGCGTCTATCCCGGGTCCGAAGTGGAATGCGCAGTACCAGCAGAATCCGACGGGTGATGAGAACGCGATTATCAAGCGCGAGTGGTGGAAAGTTTGGGACAAGCCCACGGTGCCGCAGCTTCAGTATGTTATTCAGAGCTACGATACGGCGTTTTCTAAGAGTACCCGGGCGGACTACAGTGCGATTACCACGTGGGGTGTTTTTTACCCAGACGAAGGCACCGTAGCAAATTTGATTCTTTTGGACTCAAAGAAGGGCCGCTGGGACTTTCCAGAGCTAAAACAGATGGCGATGGAGATGTATCAGTTTTGGGAGCCTGAAACGGTCATTATTGAGGCTAAGGCAAGTGGTTTGCCGCTTACGCACGAACTGCGAAATATGGGCATTCCTGTGGTAAACTTTACCCCTAGTCGAGGAAATGACAAGGTGTCAAGGGTGTTCAGTGTTTCTCCGTTGTTTGAAAGCGGAATGATCTGGGCCCCCGACGAATCTTGGGCGGAAGAAGTTATTGAAGAGTGTGCCGCGTTTCCTAATGGCGAACACGACGACTTGGTGGACAGCACCACTCAGGCGTTAATGCGATATAGGCAGGGTAATTTTGTTCAATTGCCCTCTGATTATTGGGAAGATGAAACTGCAAACATTAAGCCCATGCAGTATTACGGATAACATTGATGGCTAGCCAATACCAAGATCTTTTAAACGCGCTTTTTAATCCTTACGCCTCTGAAATCATGCAGGCTTATGGGTACGTTCCCTCTAGTGGAACTCCTTCGATCACGGACCCCGGAGCATATGCTCCTACGGGTGGCGCTGGGCCACAACCATATGTTCCCCCTAGCGGCACTCCCGGAGCAGTTTTTTCCGGCGGCAGTTCTCCTGTAGATTTTATTACCGGCGGCGGTGCTACGGGCGCTGTAGATTTTATTACCGGCGGCACTACGGGCGGCGGCACTACGGGTGGCGGCACTACGGTGGTTGGTACTCCGGGCGGCAGTGGAAGCTTTGTAGACAGCACTCCGTACAATCAAACCGATGAATTTAAAGCTTACGTTGAAGCAGACATTCAAAACAGGTTTGGCGGGGACCGGTTCTTGCACAGCAAGAGAGGCCTTGTGGGCGGAGAGGAACTTGGGCCGCGGCAGACATACTCGCTGGAAGAGTTTGCCAGCGGAATATTGCCTTATGCTAAAGGCAAGTACGGCTCGGGCGTGACTTACGACCCCAAAACCGGCTTGATGTACAACAACATTACTCAAGAAGAACTTGCACGGCGGCGAGGTGAGGATGGATATGCCCGTATTTTTGGCGTTCATCCCGACGCCCTGACTGCCCGCGAAAGAGAGCTTCTTAAACTTGGCGGTCATGGTGAGATGTCGCCCGGCACTAAATATATTCGTATTGGCGGACCAACCACGGGTACGCATTATTTTATTGAAAACGGTCAGGTTTACGCATACGACTACAACGCGGAGGACAGGCTGGGCTTTGGCGGCATGGGTCCAAAATATGGTGAGGACAACTTCCAAACGACCCCGGTTGAGTTTAACCAGTGGATAGATGATTTAAAGCCCAGTGCTTCCGAATCAACGTCTGGAGCCGACACGGCACAGGCGAAACAAAAAGAGGTGGGGCCAAGCCTTGCCTCCGAGTTGGTCATGGAGGCAGAAGAAGCACCACAACAACTTACCGTTGCAGCACCATCGCCTCGTAAAAAGAAGCCCGCTGATGCTAATACAATGGGCCAATTTGCTGGTTTAATAAATTTTCCGAGTTATTCTGAAATGCTCCAGAGTAATTTGGATGTGTTTCGGAACATGACCGCAGAAGAGTTAATGGAAATGAACCGTGGTCGCGTTCCTCCACCAAGGATATCTTCTGCGGCTCCCGCGGCCCCTGCGGGGCTCATGGGCAACATAGAACCTTCGCCCCCGATGGCATCGCCGCCCCTTAATCGGATAATCCCTCAGAGCATTCCGCCATCGCAACCTCCTCAGAGCATTCCGCCACCGCAACCTTTTGACGGCTTTGTCAAAGGCCCCGAGCTTCCAGAGCTTACCATCCCTCCCTTTGGGCCCCCCGGAACTCAGGTTCCAGCGGCTCCTCCGGGTGATAGCGGCACTCCGGCTCCCCAGCCGATTCCGTTTCCGGGGGCTCCGGGTGATAGCGGTACTCCGGCTCCCCAGCCGATTCCGGCCCCTGAGTTTACTCCAGAGCAACGAACGGCAATTGCTCAGGCGCTTGGGGCAATTAACTCCGGCGGCGGTTTCCGCCTCCCTTTTAAAAATGGCGGCCCGGTAACTTCGGGCATTGGTAAATTATTTAAAAAAGAGGTAATGCGATAATGCCTGTACCGCCCAACTTTAGGGGTCTTCCTCCCGGTTACACGCCCCCCGGAACAAATTCTTATGTATCTCCCGGATCTTCTTATAGGCCCCTCGCCCCTGATTATTTAACACGTAATTCTGACGGCACGTACTCCTTTGGAGAAGGCACTACTAACCAAGAAGTAGTACACCTTTTGCGGGAGATGGGCATTCTGAACGAGGCTGACCACGAATGGTTTTTAAAGTGGTTTATCGAGTCTTCGTTGCAAGGCAACGACGTTGCCAACGGAACTTGGATGGCTGCGGGAGCGGGCGGACTAAGTACGGAAGGCCAAGATTGGGCTCCTGAAAGTAGACGCCGCTTAGAATTGGTTTACGCTTTTTTGAACAACTACGGAGAAACCGGTTCGTTTACGCCATCGCAAACTTTCACGGAAAAGTATGGTGGGGACCCCAATCCGCCCGGAGGTGATTACGGGGAAACAAGCGACATGGGCCCGGGGTATACCGACTCGGGTCGGCCTATTTTTTCGGGAGCCCCGCCCACAGGTGGCGATCCACGGGCCCCGTACTATACGCCAGAGGATACGTTAGTTAGGAGCGACCAGCTTCCCGATTTATATGCGGATACGCCCCCTCCGCCTCCGCCCCCTACTCCGCCTCCGCCCCAAGATCTTACGTCGGACACGACTGCGCCAGAGGATGTGCCTCCGCCGCCCCCTCCGCCCCCTCCGCCCGCAGATACTCCGCCTTCAGATACTACTCCGTCCGCTCCAGCAGAAGGAATAGCCGCTGTTTTTGGCGTGGATCTTCCTGACTTTGGCGATTTTGGGGCTTTTATGGCTCCACGGGGCCAACAACGCGATGCGGAGCCTGCTTTTGAAAATGAGGTAGAAAGAGAAATTGAGCGCCGCGCCGCACAGCGAGCCGCCGCGTCTGGCTCCTCCACCGCTTCAACTTCGCCTTACACAGGTTCGGGTATTTATGGCACGGGCTTTATGGGGATTAGCCCTGAAGTAATTCAAGCCGCGATTGCCGCCGCTCGTGAACGGGAGGCAGTTGCCGCGGCTGCCGCTGCGGCAGCAGCAGAAGGCACTCCACCGCCCGCGCAAATGGCAAATGGCGGCATTGTGAGCCTGATAAAAGAAAACATGAAGACTACGGGCGACGGCATTGAGTCTTTTTTGATGAAATACAAAGAACCCATTGCAGACGCCGTGTCTCCTGAACGAAGGGCCGCGGCGCTAAAACGCACGTTAAGACAACTTCAACCACGGCCCACGGCCCCCGGGCCACTGCCCATAGGCCCCGGACCAATGCCTATGGGCCCCGGACCAGCGCCCACGATGCAACAGGGCATCATGCCCATGGCGGGCTAAGTGGCCGAGCAAGAACCTGAATTTCTGGCGGCGTTAGAGCGTCAGCGACTCCGAGAGCAAGCTTTTGACAATGAGTTTGCTATTGAAGTCGCTGCGCAGAGCAACTACGCGGCGGACATTGATCCGTCTATTTCTCGCTACCACGGGCTACCTAACGCCGCTTCCGGAATCATTAACTACGATGGTTTGAGGGGTTTTTATTTGCGTCCAAATAAAGAATATCCCGAAGGCACTTTTGCGGACGATTATCCCAAGCATGTTTTTTATAAGTCAAAAGACGATACCACGGATGTTCTAACCATAATTCCAGAATTTGGAATGGTGAACACAATTGATAAAGACGCCACCCCCCAAATCCTTGCTCATGAATATCGGCACAGACAATTCCCTCAGTTAAACGAAAGACAAATTAGAGTTGCGGATTTTTTGACCGCTTTAGATGAACGTCAAGTAGTTAACACGCTTCGCAGTCAAAGTTCTAAGGAAAAAGGACCATTAACCGGCTCCGAAGCCCTTGATAATTTTCGTTATGCTTTACGGTTTGAAAGAGACAATCCGGGACAGGGAGTCGGTGCGCAGATATTTGGAGAAGAGTGGGACCGCGGCGCACGGTCCACGCGCCAAGGACCACACGACAACAAAGATCAGTACATTCGGGCTCGTATAGAGGAATCCCCAGCTATTAAGCTGTTGAATGAGTACGAAGACTTAATAGAGTACAACGAAAAACTTCCCGAGCAAAACGAAGAGCGTCGAGAAGAGGCGGCGGTACGAGGCTATGCCAACGGCGGAATTGCGGGCCTTGCCCCGGTTGCGAGAAACATGTTTAATGGGCCTTATATCAAGCGCGGTGTAGGCGCATACGCCCCTTACGTTAGGAGATAAACCATGAAGTTTATTCTTGTGTTGCTGTGTGCGGTAACCTTGTCGGCATGTTCTTCGACAACTTCTCAATATTATGAAGCGGTTCAAAAAAGTGCTGAAGCTAACGCACAGGCGGCGCAGGCAAAGTTTGATGCGTTGTCGGCTATTGCGGCGGCAGGCGATGGACAAGCGGCTAGTGCTGCGGTTATGGCTCTAGCCATGACACAGACACCTGTTGTACAGCCTATTCCCCAGCAGTCTCAAGCAATTCAGTGGGCAAGCATACTGGCTGCCCCGATCAGCAACTTGGGTATGGTGTGGATGCAGGCAGACTCAACCAAGACCATGGCCCGCTATTCAGCAGAGGTTGATATGGCCCGTATCACCGCGGATGCGACCACTCAGCAAGCGCTTTACGGTTCGTTTGTCAGTATGGGCGAGACTACTGCCACGGTAGCCAGCAACATCGACTACACACCCTTCGTAGATGGAATGGTGACTCTTGGCACTACGGGCATGGATAATCTAACAACCCTCGGCACCAACGGTATGGATAACCTGACGGCGCTTGGCACTCAT
>Ga0209645_1000429_pt1 | contig 21638 bp, 40 predicted proteins | sample ETNvirenome_6_30_FD_184070 | JGI IMG/M metagenome (GOLD analysis project Ga0209645, IMG submission 184070) | Marine viral communities from the Pacific Ocean - ETNP_6_30 (SPAdes) (version 2) | ecosystem: Environmental > Aquatic > Marine > Oceanic | place: Pacific Ocean | collected 2013-06-19
ATCTTATTGGCTTGAACGCGACGGATATACCGTTTAGCGTGATGTGGATGAATTCCGCTAGACGTTCCTAGTATGCAGCTAGAAGTACCCTCTGGCTTGATGCAGGTAGTGCGAGCAGCTTGATTAATGCCAATCATTTCTGCAATTTTCTTATTTGTTTTCTTTACGATGGTAGCGCCTCGTTTTTGCGCCGTTGCATCTAAGCAAATTTCATGCTGCTCCATAATGCCGGTCATGCTCACACCAAGCAAAGCTTCTCTTGCAATGATTCTTTCGGATGCGCCACCAAGGTATTCAAACTCTGAGAAACCCGCCTGTAGAGTACCAATGATAGTGGCAGCACGGCAAGCGTCGAAAAAATCTTGCTCTGTTTTAATTTTAGAACAGTTAATGGTTGATAAGTTACATGCTTGCCACCCTGACTCTTTTGTTTTCTCACACACAGGCCACATGCCAATCTCAACGCATGGGTTGACCAGTAACTCTGTGCTGTCTGACCAAACAAATCCCGGTTCGCCAAACTCTTTCACAGACTTCATTAGCTCTGCGAACTGTTCTTTGCTTGTTTCGTCTCTAAGTAGAAGTGCCGAATTGTTAGATCGACCACGTTGAGGATTGTCTATGAACCATGTACCTGTCTTTGCTGTAGCCATCTCTTGGTCGTCTGGACTAAATACGCAAATGGTAGCGCTACGACGAACCCCGCCAGAAATAACAGCGTCAGCGGTGTGCATAACAATATCGTAAGCTTGGACGGGTGAGAGTTTTTTTTGTCCATCTTTCAACGCCTTGTCTAAAATCTTTCTAATGTTTGTGAGTGCTTTTTTAAGAGGTTCTGGTCCGGGCGCTTTACCTCCGCTAGATTTAAGGTATGCTCCAGCGGGTCGAATCTCACTATAGTCAAAATTTACATTCTTGCCTGAATATTCTACAAACAACTCTTCATCAACAAACTGATCAAAATAACTTGATACGAGGACTCCGACAGCATCGCTCCATCCTTCAATCGTGTCAGGTATGACATATTTTTTACTGCCTTCTTTTTTGGGTAGTAGTTCTGGTAGTTTGTCAATATGATGTTTCTGTACGGAAAAACCAGTGCCACAACCGCACAAAAGTAAATACATACATTCTTGGAAGAATCTTACACGGTCGCAGTATGACACGATACAGTTATACATACGAGCATTGTGTTTAAAGATTGGCGATCCGCCAAATTGTAGGGCGCGCTGGCTACCAAGCACTCGCTTTTTGCGCATTTGTTCATAAGCCCATTCAATTTCTTCTGCGAGTTCTGGCTTGTAGGGATATGTCCCGTTTTCGTTTTCTTGATAAATATACTTATCAAGCATCATTTGCTTGACTCTATCTACTGCTTCGTTCCAAGTTTCTCTTCTTTTTTTCTCTGGTATCCATCGTGCATACTTACTTACAAAGGTGTAATCCATAAGAGATTTTAAAGACATTCAATTTTCCTCGATTTATAATAGTTATTTGGCAATTAAGTTTCTAATGTAGTTTTCTACTATCCACTCTATGATTAATTTGACTAGTACGCTAAATAGTGCATTTAGTAAAAGGTTTCCGTATGGAGTTTGCTTGACTAAGTTTTCTTTTACGTACTTCTTACACAGACCCTTTTCCATTCTGTAATTATCTGTAAAGTCTTCTCTGCTAAGGGTCCATTCTCTACATAAGAATAAGCATCTTTTAGCTAGTTCCTTGTTTTCTTTTTGTTTGGGTTGTGAGAATTTTTTTTCTATTTTGTTAGACACTACGTCTACTACAGACGCAGATAAAGATATTAATTCGTTTCTATTCATCTTCAATCCAATCGTATTTAAATGGTATGTCTGGAAAAAAATCTAACATAAACAAACCTCCATCTTCTTCAAACACAATACCGTTTACTAAGACCTTTATTTTTATTATTTTTTTAAAAGATATTGTTGGGCGGTTCTGGCTGAAAAGGATTTTTATTTGATCTTCATTTTTTTCTATTTCTACAGTTGTTTTACTGTTTAGTTTTACGTTAAAGCCGCCTACAGAAAATCCCTCATCGGAAAATATTTTTAAAGCGGCCTCATATGTTCGTTTTGACCACTCACTCATTATACCACCTAGATATGTTTGTTGCAGTATAAAAACCTACTTTTACAGAAATTATTTTTCCGTCAACAAGTTTTACAAACATCGGTATTGAAGACTTTCCAGTTTTTAATGACCACTCTCTGTATAAAGAAGGATACTTGTCTATATCTATAATTCTAATATTACTGTTAGAACTTTCGGATACAGACCATCCAGATTTTTTTAACTTAGGTATCTCTGACGATTTAAACCTTTTGCAAGGTGGACACCAAGAGGCTGTAAAAAACATTATCTGTTTTCTTAACGAAATATTCTTTGAAGAATCCCTCTCCTGCGAAAGTATTGTGGCTGGCAGGGTTGTTGCATTACTTTTTTTTTAGATTCCAAGACCTCTTCTTGTTGGTCTTGATTTTTTACGTCCTGTTTTTGACAAGAGCTACATCCAGGACATTGAGTTTTGTGTCCATCTCCGTGGGTTATCCAGCCAGAGCCGTCGCACTTTGTTTCTGTTTCTTCGTCTAGATCAAGCACTTTCTCGTTCACTATAAAAGCCACATACCCTTCTGCTTTGGCTTTGTCTATGACCATTTCTTTAGGATTAGAGCTTGATCCTTGACTTGTAAAAATAGTTACAATAAATACTATAACAACCACTATAGTTGTAAGGTTTAAATTTTTCATATTATTCTCGTATTTAATTCGCGAGGCTTGAAACCTTCATAACCACTAAATGCCCAAGAGTCGCCCTTTTTTAAGACACGTCTTTCTATCTCGTCTGCATCCACCCAAAACGATCCATCCGGTTGATTGTGTCTTTTGGGGCCAGAGTTCCATTTTCCCCAAGAGTTCTGAACAAGGACTCCGGGACGCTTGTATTCATCGTCTACAGCAAGAATAGACATTTGATGCGCCCAGTTACCCCTTGGGGCAGCGAAACCTTCACTGTCTCTTTTTGAGCTAAATCCTTGATTGCTTGCTATTGTGACAGCGTAACCATTGCAGATTAAGTCTCTAACTTCTTCGTAAGTAGTTACTTTTGAAACGGTTAAAATTGGGTGTTGTTTTGCTTTTGGTATCAAAGATTTTGGAACTCCTGCTCCACTTCTACCCCAGCTTCTTGCTTTTGAACCGCTGTATGTGGTTAAGTCTATATTTCCGTACTTGCCTCTTGGTAGCGCTCCGTATTCATTAACATACCTTGCTGCCCACGCTCCGATAGATCCGTCTCCACGGATTCTACCTTTACCAATTTGAACTCGACTGCCAGCGTAAATATCTTCCGTTGCTGTTTCTGCCACCCATTCTTCAAAATCTTTGTTAAGAATAATGTCTACAGATTTAACGGCGTCTACCGCATAAGCAGCACCCTGAGCAACACAGTCTCCAACGGTTTGTTTTCTTGCAGGAAACTTGCCGCCAGAAGCTTGGATTATGTAATCGTAAAGAAGTACACGTTTACCCCTTCCTGAATTTTTGATAGGTTGCCAAACATCTTGAAAAACAGGGAATGGTAAGTCGTTCATTACAGACTCTACCGATTTTGGATCGTCGATCCAACCGTCATTTCCTTTTAGAAATTCACTCATTTCTAGTAGCCTCCGACAACTTCTCAAAAATATTAGCAAACTCAAGCCTTTGGCTATCGGTCGTCAATGGTTTTGGAGTGTTGTAGTCAACAGAAACTAGATATTTTGAAACCGCATCTGTAAAATCTGGATATTTCTCTCTATCCCACCCATAAGAAGTTTGAACCCTTCCTAGAATAGGGTCGAACTGCTGGGTTGCCTGCAAAGACTTGCAGTTTTTTAGATATTCTGCACTTCCAGCAAAAAGTTTGTAAATAACAAGCTTGTCTTCTTTTGATTCTATTTCGGAAAAGGCTTTAATTACATTACTTATCTCGACAGAATCAGCAGCTATAGGTGCTGCTGTCGCTTCTGAACTGTTAATTCCGTAGAAGTTAGGCAAAAGCAAGGACGAAAACAGAAATGATGATAAAACAAAAGACGTAGCTATTCCGTATTTCAGATTATTGATTTTATTTTTTAGCATTATTACTAATATCCTTTGTTAAAGAGAAGATTATAGTGTTTAACTTAATAACCAATTCAAAAGCCTCTTTGGATTTTATACTGTTTGCTCTATCTTTTAAGTAGTTTAAAGCAATGAAATCATAGTAGTCGTCTTGAAATTGTTTCTCTTGGGCGGCGTTAAGTCTTTTTTTATGTTTATCTATTTTTTTTCTTGTGTCTGGTTTTGGTTTTGGTTTTGGTAAACCTGTGTTCATTATTGCATTTATCAATACAGGACCAAGAACCACAAGACCTCCAATTCCAGACACTGCTATCTGAATAATGTCTTGAGATGTCAATCCGTCTGAAAAAAATTGTCCCCAAACAAACACAACCGTAGCCCAAACAAGCAACCCTAATCCTATTAGAAAATCCATATGTATCACCGCCTTATTCTTCGGTATTTTTTTCTTCTGTTTCTTCTGTTTCTTCTGTCTCTGCTCCGTCTTTAGCCCATTTAACAATGGTATCAAGAACCAAACTCACAACAGGGATAAGTAACGGTGTGTACTGACCCAAATCAATGACGTGCAAATTGTTCATTAAATAAGTGATAAAAGCGGCAAGAGCCACAAGTCCGCCATTTTTTAGTACATTCCACAAGTCTGCTGTGTTAACGCTAAACTTTTTTGAACCCATCTTATTCTCCTTCTAAGTAAATTAAAAAACCAAAATTTTTTTCGTTTTCTCTGTAGGGAAATCCTACATATTTTATTTTTTCGCCTTTTGTTGAAAGGGTTTCAAACTTTAACTCTCTAAGTTTTTCAGAGCATGATTCAAATTCTCTGATAAAATTTTCTCTTTGAGGTTCGTCTATGTAAGAAACCCAGTCTAGCCCTGTTAGGTTTTTTGTACCCATCTTTTCGTGAAAAGAGCTATTTGCCCATAGTATGTTGCCTGATTCGTCTACTTCTAAGATAGGGTTTTCTACGTTGTAAAATATAGCCTTTGACCTTTTGTCCAGCATTACCTGCCTTCTGTCTATTCTGTTTACGGTGTCTTTAATGGAAGAACCACCGTTTGTCGTAAGCTCTTTTTTAATGTCCTCTACGGACTTTAGTAAAACGTGTTGGCTTTTGTAGAACTTTATTGTTGGTTTTATTACAAACCTCCAACCCCAAGCTAAGGTAGCACAGATTCCGCCAGCCATAGATATGGCAATACCTAATATTTCTAAATTAGTTCTGAAATCCACGATTCACCTTGTTATAGTCTAGTTGGCGATAAGGAGGCTGGTCAAAAACGACCAACCTCCAAAAAAAGCTAAAATATTTTTAGCCTGTGATAGGTTTATAGTCAAAGAAGTTTCCGCTAGTTGAAATGTCGGTTGTGACAAAATCAACTTTAAGAACAAGCTCGCCCGGTATTGCTCTTGTAGGTTCTGCTGCGCTATCTGCTGCCATGTCAGAAGAATCGCCATCGGCAATATCGTACATGTTAGTAGAAGAAAGTGTTGCAGGAGCCTCTGCTGCGGTTCCGGCTGAGTTCAACCAGTTAAGCCTAGAAGGAATCTTAGTTCCATCATCAAGTCTTCCTGTCCAAGAGAACTCATTGGCTCTCCACTTAGAAAGCAATTTAACGCCGAAGTCGTGGCGGAACTTGTGAATAGGTCTGCGGCTACTTACGTCAGAACCGGGAATAAGCAAGTTGGTTTTAGACACTCCAGAGATTGTATCGCTGATGGTTCTAATTACATACTTTCCTGCTTCTGAATAAGCAAAAGTTCCGCTAGAAAGAGATTTTTGATTGTGACTAAGCCCATTATTCAACACTCTAGGAAGAGCGCCAATCGTCCAATCTACAGAGTTTGAGATTAAGGACATGGCTTTTGTGATAATAGAATTTGTCGTCTGATTACCTAAAACGGTTCCTCCTTGGTTTTGCTCTGTGAAAGCGCCACCAGAAGTGTTTCTTAGGTGTGAGTTACCTGTTGGTACGGCCATATTTTTCTCCAAGAATTGAGTAAAAACAATAAAACAAAAATTTTCCTATTTCCAACAGATATCCGGTCCTAAGACTAATACACATTTTTTATCAGATTTGATTCTTTTGTTTGTAAATTTTTACAGCTTTTGAAACTCTTCTTCTTGCTGTTTCTCTGCTGTATCCATTCGCTTTAGCTATTTCTATCATGGTCATATTGTATATGAATCTTTGTACTATTATGTCTGCACACTCTTTGGGCAGTCCGTCTACTACTTCCGAGATAGATCCTGAATATTCTGTTTTTGGATCTACGGTATTTTGACAGATGTTCTCTGTGCAAAACTCTTTATTTTTTTTCTTTAATTCGTTTCTACAGGCAAAAGATAATTGTTGGTACAAGTAAGAAGTAAACTTAGCACCAAAAGATTCGTCGTAAGTGTCTACGCATTTCCACAATGTGTTATTTTTGATAGATTCTATTTGATCTGCATCTATAGACTTTCTGTATCTATTGCAGACGCTATTCATAATCGCAATAATGCTTCCGTCAGCCATGTACTGTTTTAGAGTTTCTAATTTATCCACGTTCGCTCCTTAAAATAATTCCGCCACCAATGTTTTTTTTCTCTATTAATTTACTCAACTTATTCAAATATACGGAATCAATAGAGCTAGATACTATGTACTCAATCGCCCCCTGTGGAGATACCAAAATAGACCAATGAGTGTTATCTTTTAACTGGTCTTTTAGCATCTCTACTGTATATTCTACCTCGTCATTTGAAAGTAGCTCTTCTTCTGTGTAGGCACAAATTCTAGAGGTTACTTGTTTTCTAACCTCAGATATTTCAAACATTCTACCAATGCCTATGAAAAACGTATACTTTCCACAGATTTTAAGCGCTTCTATTCCATCTATTTCATCTTTTAATATGTTCCTTATTGAATAGGTTATCGGAAAATTTGTATATCCAAGCCAGCAGTCCCACTTGTCAGAGGGTTTTAGCATAGAATCAATTGGATATGTTCCTATGGGGGTATGTATACTTGGGTTAGGAAGTATAAATTCTTCATTTTTAAACTGTTGCCATGACCTACTATCCGTTTCTTCGTATTCTAAAATTTGAGACCCTTCTTCAAGCTCAGGTCCAGATAGTGGGTAATCTGGATTTAAATATTCATCTACTTTAGAGTTCCAGCTTTCCCAAGTTATTGATTTTTTTCTTTGTGTCATGGCGACCTCTACAATAAAGAAATTACATCAATGGGGTCTACTACTATTTCTTCTGTAGTGTTATCCACTGATTGATTTTTTAAACATGTTATGGCCGAGAATATCATTTCTATATTTTTAACCATCTCTAGCGATTCTGGCGTTGTGCATTTGTCTTTCATGTCTTGTATTATAGACTGAGACAGGTTGTCTATATTAAGCACGGAAAGAATGCTTGACATACCAGTAGATCCTTCTTCGCTATTGTCCCAATCATAGTCAAAAGAAACCCTACCTTGGGAATCGCAAAAAACAGAAAACTGAGCAACTTTTTCCGCTGGGATTATATTATTTGAAGGTTGATCTTGATCTTCTTGATATTGCGGTTCTGTAGAACTCATCTAATGTAATTCCTTTTTCTTGTAAGGCTGATTCTTTGTAAAATTTTCCAGACCTCAACATGCCGCCAACATAAGGCGTATAACATATATACACAACTTCTGCCTGATTTATGTCGATCACCCTAAAGTCTTGAAGTTCTTTTTTGCAGAAGTTAAAATCTAAATTAAGATGCTTGTCCCAGAGTTCTTTTATCGTTCTTTTTTCGTCTGGACATGAGATATATTTTGAAGGAAGTTCTCCATCGTGGATTAATATTTCTGTTTGTGGAATTTGAGCATTTAAATTTTTACATCTAACCACTATTATCGTAGCTTTAATCTTCATTTTCTTCCCGCGATTTTAGAATTTGATCTTTTATTTTTTGTACGGTCTGCAACTCAGACTGGATGTTGGTATAACAAGCGATAGACATTTCTAAATCTTTAATGTTGTCATAGGGCGCTGTGGTATTTAAAAGCTTATTAATTTCAAGCGCTTTTATCTGCAATTCAAGTTTCTTCTGTGACTCTACAACGTTTAATAGTTCTAATTGTTTATTCATTTTGTTCCTTTAAAAACATGTTCCGTATAATACCAGTTCTGCAACTCGTTTCCAATTCAAAGATTCTGCCGTATCTATTCCGTTTTTATTTAGTTTCAAGTCTCCCGACTGCTTAAACCCATGAACCATTCTCATGTACTCTATTATAACACGCGAGGAATCGTTGTCAAGAGATGCCCACTGACCAATCTTACCGTCGAAAAATACTCCGTCATATGCCTGTTCTAGCCTCTCTATATTTACAAGTAAAGAGTTAACAGGACTGCAATATTCCGTGTGGGCAGAGTAGTTTGTGGTTATTACCTGTTTTCCACAAGCCATCATTTCTAACAGTTCTAGATTCCAGCCTTCTGCCCTTGCCGGAAAAACCCCACAATCTGTTTGCTTCATTATATTGTAAACATCTTCATGTGTTTTTTGTCTTGGTATTATCCTTATTTTATCACCAAGTTTAGACTCTTTGTATAGGTTTTTCCATTTGTCATTTTGATTACCTATGAAGGGGTTGTCGCACATCATCCATAGTTCTACATTGTCGTCATGGTCAAAAGCAGAATTAAAACATTCTACTAATACATCATGCCCTTTTCTTACTTCCCACTTGCCACAATTAAAGAATATTGTTTTTTCTCTGGTAGATAGGTAAGGTTTAAATATTTCTGTATCTACTCCAAGAGGAACAACATCAACGGGAGGACACTCCCAGTCGGTTTGACTGTCAAGCAGCACGTCCTTTGCCCATTGCGAACACACAAACAGCTTATCGCAATGCGACATGCTCAACTTTTCTTCTTTAGTAAAGTTGTTTAGTTCAAAAATAGGAAAACCAACATGCGCACCCTTTCCGATGTGGGTATGTACGTCATTTTGATGCCAAACTTTAACAGATGGAAATAGCTTAAATTGTCCTCTGTTATTCATTGCTTTTATTACGCACTCGTCGCTAAACTCTGGTTGAGAAATGGGATACAGGGCCGTGGATGGATTAATCTTCAATAAGGATCTTAATAAATTATATCCAACGACCCCGTACCCCAAGCTATTGATTGGAGCAATCAAGTTTATCATTCAAAAATTTTCCTAGTTAAAAGTTTGCATTACCGTCCAACACGCGGCTATACCGGAAATAAAACCCAAAACGCACAACATTCCAGCCAATGAGATTTCTACATAATTCCCCTTTTGTCTTAGTCTATACTCAGGAATGTCTTCTTTGTTCTTATTGGCCCTTTTTAGCGATTCGTGAATGTCCGAGTTCGTAAAAAGTAGGGGAACAATACTGCCCGTTTGATCTTCTATAAACAAAAGGTTATAGGTAGAATTTGCAGCATTGTGCCTATTTTTATTTTCTACTTTGTGAAATTTACTAGGTGTAACATCAGAAATCATTATAAACTCCTTACCAAAATTTACAAGACCAGTATTTAGCTTTCCATCTAGGGCCGGGGTTTGTATCACACCCATGTCTAGCTCTAAAACTTTTCCGTCTAGCCGGATCGTTCTTTTTGATTTTCATATTAGGATCGCCAAAGTTTACTTTAACTACGTTACCTTTGTCATTTTTCACATAAACAGACCTCTTTTTTGGGCCTTTTGGTGTAAGAAACGGCTTTCCAAGCTTTACTTTTTTACCTTGGTATTCAGCGGCCTTACCTTTATAAACCAACGAACTTTGTGCTTTCTTCCAAGCCTCCGGGTCTGGCCTATCCTTGTCTCCTTTCTTGGCAGGTTTATAATTCTTGCCTTCTCGCTCTTTCTTTTTGCGAATATTTTCCCAAAGTCCCGGCCTTGCTACAGAAACATCCCAATCTTCTGTTTGTTCACCTTCTACGTCTTCATAATCCGCTTCCGCAGGAACGTAGAAATTATCTTCCGTGAGTTCTTCTGTAGAGCCATAAGCCTCTTCGTAGTAAGCTTCATCCATAGAGTCCAATATTCTATTACTCATCATCTTCTCCAATAGTTGTAGTTTATAGTTGGCTGTGATCCATAATAATTAAAGGTTCTAACTTGTGGGATGTGGTAAAAACCGGCATTTACTCCCACGGTAACTGTTCTTCTGTAGGGATCAACATAAATATTATTAACATTTAAAGTTGTTCCCTGTGGCATCCAGACAATCTGTGGCTGATAACCAATAACCCTGTGGCTATGATTATGCCAAGGCCAGTGTGCGTTTGCTGTAGAGCTTAAAAGCAGAAAAGCGAACAGAGCGATTATTAAATTTTTCATTATTTTTCCTTTTTGATATTATTAAGTTCAGAAACAAGTGCTCTTTTTAGATCTTCTGCGGCTTTCTCACCAGCTTCGATTTGCTTATCTAGCTCTTTTAATTCCCTATTGAGTTGTTTAATTTTGTAAACAAGAAATGTTATCACCACTGCTGTAACACATATAAGAGCAGCAAAGCTAATGGGATCATTGTCCAGCGTTAGCCTGCCTCCAGAGTGTTCTATCGTAGCCACCTCATCTGCTAAAATCATCATCCTATATCCTTTAAAATGTTCTTAGAATATTCTTTTACTATACTGTGGGGTCTGCCATCCGTAGCAGTGTATCGCGTTGGTTTCATCATATCGAGATGGTCGTAAATAGTCCAAGCCAAATCTTCTGGCGTACACCTACCTTGGTCAAAGTCATCAGCGTTAGGGCTAGAACTACCAATAGTCCTTCCCATTTCGTAGCTGCCACAACTAATCATCAGTGGTGCAAGTTTACCAAAGTGGTCTCTTCCTTGATTCTGATTGACTTTTGGAGTACGTCCAAACTCAGAAGTGACCACAAGCATTACACGCTCGTACATCCCTCTTGCTTCCAGCGTATCCATAATTTTACCAAGATAATGATCTAGTTCCACTTGTCTGGTCTGTAGACTGGTCGCAATGTTGGTGTGCATATCCCAGCCGCCATAACTTAATGACACAAACTTAGAGCCAGCTTCCAGTAATCTAATTGCAGTAATGGCATCCTGCCCTAAAGTTGCGTCCTTGAACTTGTCGTAATCTGGATCGTTCTCAAAACGAAAAGCCTTTGAGCCATTGCCCAAGATAATATCTACAGATTGGTTTCGTAGATCGCTCCAATCTTTTGCCATTTGCTGTTCTCTGGCAAGGAAACCGCTGTCAATAACATTCAATGCGTGAAGCCTACGTTTGAAGTCATCGCTTTTGCCAAGCAGTTGTAGGTCTTTGCGTCCCTCTCTGGTCGCGTCAAAACCTGTGTACTTTCCGCCAAGCCAAGCCGCCCCATTGTGATCGTATTGACCTAATTTAACATATGTAGGCAGGCCGTCATCAGTATTTACGCCGTGGTGCTTGCTCATCATACTGCCGTAGCTAGGCCACTTTGAGCTAGTTCCTGCACCAAAGTTAGCCTCGCCTGTGACAACCCAATGCACAGCAGATGCGTGGTTCTGATCTCGATGCCCAAACGCTCTAGGAATTGCGATCTTATCTGCACGTTTGGATAGTTCTTTAAAAAGACCACCAATCTCTACTCCTGCAACATTAGTTTTTGTTGCACCCGTTACAGATCGCCGGTCAGCAGGAGCAAGTGGAATAGGATTAAAAGTCTCAATATGAGAAGCGCCACCGCCAAGAAAAAGGAATAATACTGCGGTATCGTCCTTTTTTTTATCGTCTGCGTAAGTCGCTGTAATATTTCCACAGGCAAATGTAGTTGCTCCCAATTTGATAAAATCTCTTCTTTTCATAATATGATCTCTCTTTTAGCTCGCGGCGAAACCGGCAACAACGTTTTCAAATATATCTCTAGGAACACACGCAAATTCGTCCGCGATAAGGGGCTGATTACACTCAAATCTATAACCTCTGATATTCTCTCCAGTCAGAGTCTCCAACTGTGCATTACTAGGTTCTAGTTCTAAAGAGTCTCTAACTAAAGCAGTGCCAAGACAAGCTGCTGACAGACCCTTTATAAAATCTCTTCTTTTCATTTTATGCTCTATCTATGATAAACATTTAATATAATACACATTTAAGGGGCATTTTTGATTAAATCAATGACAATATCTTCTGCTGTTTTGTACGTTTTTAGCGAATAGGCGTTGCTAACTACTCTTCTTGCGGAGGCTGTCGTCCAGCCCAGACCGACTAAGCAGGAGACAGCTTCGGAACATATGTCCTTTTTTGTAATGTTTGTATCATTGGGTTTTTTGTATGTCTTTTTACGCTGTACTGTTCGTTTTTTCTGCTGAGATTTAGGCTTTGGGGTTTCTCGGTAATGATAAACATTTTTTACTTTAACGACTTCTTTTTCAAAAGGAACATAAATAACAGACGAGCCGTTAGAAGTTTCTAAAAGGTCTTTAATTCTTAGAAACATTCCCAGTAAAAAGAATAAAACAACAGGAGAGAAAAAACACGCAGCAAATATAATCAAAAGGTCAGAATCCCAAGTTCCAGTATTTCTCAATTTTTATCTCCTGTATTGATAATAGCTTTCGTAATAAAAGTCTGATCTTCTGATATATACTGGACGACTGCCCGTATTGTAGTAATAGCTATTATATCTTACAGGATAGACCATAGCCGTCCAATATTTATGAACTTTGCCCGAATTATAAATTCTTCTAAGCTCTAAAGCGCTTGATCTTCTCTGATTCATTCTGTCTTTGTAAGCATAAAACTTAGACTTGCTAACTTCATCTTTTGATCTGGGTCTACTCATAAGTAGCTGTTCTCCAAAACAGCTTAAACAAGAAAAAAACACCAAAAACAAAGCAATACTTATAACTTTCATTGTCAGACTTCCTCTGCGGTTTGTTTTACTGTAGAAGCATTTATTATGGTAGAGCCTGAAACTCTGTTTTGCAGCTTTTCAATTTCTCTTTGCAGTTTGGCTGTTTCTTTTTCCTCTCTTTTCTTAACGATAAGAGCCTTTCTTTTTTTTAATAATTTAGCCTTATCAGCCCGCTGGTGCTTTTTTTGCTTATCTTGCTTTCTTTTAAGTTTGTTTCTACTCATCGCTATGGTTTAGCCTTTTCCTTAGTTTAGATGCATCTTTATCTAGCTTTTTTTTCTTTTTGGAAAGTTCTCTAACTTCCGGCCCTGTTAGTTGAGGGTTGTATAGTTTTTCAGAGATCACACTTAACTGATCCTGAATGTTTGACAACTGTAATAATATTCTGTTTTTTTGCATGATAATGCCTTGAGAGACTGTCGCGGAATACGCGACAGTCTCTATTTAGGAATCCTGTTAGAAGTCTTGCTTGTGGGGTTTTACAACCTTAGAAAACCCACTTGGCAAGATGGTGTAAGAGACTCGCTTCTGCTCGTTCTTATCAACCCATTCACGCTGTTTGATCCTTCCTTCCACATGAACCCTGTCTCCTTTTTGGAGAATAACATTCTGGGCGTATCTAGCATGGGAGTCCCAGCCGTCTACATCAAAATAGCTGGTTTCCTCTTTACCTTGACCAATAGACTCGTTTACTGCGATTCTAAAAGTCACAAGATCCTTGTCTGATACGGTTTTGTATTCAGGATCTCTAGTCAAATTGCCCTTCAAATAGATTTTGTTATTGAACGACATAATACCTCCAAATTATAGTTAAAACACAAGAGTCATCTGCAACTCTCAACACTACAAACATTATAGCTCAAAAATTGAGAAGTGCAACACAAATTAGATTTTTTTTATTGATATTTTATATCTTGCCAAAGAGCGCCAGCTATCACCATAGAAGCCTCGCTATCAGAAGGATAGTGTACGCCTTGAAGTTCTCTGGCTAATCCTGCACTGCTTCCGGCAGCAAAAAACTCAGAAGAAAGTTTAGGATGTTTATCTGATAAATAGTAACTTCCTATGGCTGCCAGCGCTGTATGACCAGATGGATAGGAAGGCGTTTTATGAGTTTTTGTCTCTATCACATTTATGTTATGCCCTAAATATTCTGCTATTTGGTGAGGTCTTGCTCTGTTGTGAATCCATTTCAAATTCATTATAACGGGAACACACAAATTCCAAATAGAATTTATTTCTTTCATTGCGGGTTCTTTTGGTATGTTATACATTCTCAAAAGTGGCAAAAAAACATTTAAAGGGTCTTCATCTACTAAATGGACAAAGTTTATCTGTTTCTTGGTTAGGTTTTTCGTCAACTTAGATAGGTATGCTATCTCTTTTTTTGTAGTTGTAGAAGTGTTGTCTGGAGGCGCAGGCAAAACATTTTTGTAATCTATTGTTATTTTTTTTGAAACCTTCCAAGTCTTAGTTCCAAAAGAATTTTTACCATAACGTATTGAATTTATATAGTCTGATACGCCTTTGTTAATTTCAGATATTTTCATTACTCTTCCAACATTCCGTAATAGCCAAAGATAAAATCAGTATGTAGTCATCTACCTGATCTGGAGTGAGTTCCATACCCTCTGACGCAAGGGAGTTTCTCCATTTTAATTTTTGCTTTTTTGTCATACTTCCTATTTCTTCTAAATAAGACACGGTGTCTTTGTCGCTATTTTTGAAAAGTTTTACTAGGTTTAGGTAGACTATCCAAGCTTTTTCTGTTTCTAGCGTGTTTTTGCTATGCCTGTATAATATCTGAGTAAAAGTTTTTTGTTTCATTTCTACGCTCCATGATTTGAACTCTTTTACTTATACACATTCTAGCCAACAGCGCTATTATTTTTCTTGGATATTATCATTCCAATCTTGTTTGTTAAGGTGTGACAAATTAAATTGAAAAAGTTTCTATTTCGATTCTAGCCTCTGTCATCATGTCATGAGCTAATTGAAAATTACTAGACCAGTTCAATGCCCAAGACACGCTCTCGACGCTCACAACACGCCGTATTCCAGCTTGAATAATGAGCGAGGCACATCTGCTGCAAGGCTGAAACGGCCATGTGTAGATCGTACATCCCTTCACAGGAGCGTTCGCAAACAAAAGAGCGTTCGCCTCTGCGTGTATGATCATCTCATACTTTAACTCTCTATTATCTAATCGGTGATCGTCCTTAATACCTTTAGGAAAACCGTTGTAGCCAATAGAAATAACTCTGTTGTCATCGTCAACAATAACTGCACCCACTTGCGTAGATGGGTCTTTACTAAATGTAGATACAGTTTTCGCCAACTCTAAAAAGTTTTTATGCCATTTATACATTAACAATCCTCATCATCTTCATCTAATAAATGCTCAATATCTGACACGCACACGCCATCTCCAATATAACCGTCTGGGAACATCTCGTAAAATTGCTCTCTTTCTGACATCTTCTCAAATCGCTCTGCTTCTAATTGGTCTATTTCTCTTATAGACTCTTTTGTTAAAAGTTTCCTGAGTATACTCCCGTCAAATGGGTTAGAGATGCTTAATCCATCTTTTAAAAAAGCATAATTACTTGGTTTATAATACTTTTCAAATAGCTCTACTTTATCATCGAATATCCAAGTTTCACCAAGTTCTTCTAAGTCTTTCCATGTTTTTATTTCTGAGTCAAATAATCCCATATCATACAAAAAGGTATTTATAGCGTGACTAATTTTATATCCGTCATTGTCTGCATCACATTCCCCTTCTTTACTACAACGTTCATCACCATTCCAATCACCAAAAGACTCGTTTTGCCAATTTGCAAGCAAGAGTAAAAGACCCTCTAAGTAATTTTTTCTGGATATATCCTCCATATCGCTAGGCAGTGAAAGATTTGCTGCAACTCTCTTAGCCTTTTCCAAGTCTGAAAATTCATAATTAAATTTCATCTAACATTCCTCGTCGTTTTCGTCCCAAGTGTAATACTTATCTAAGAATTTATCATAGATATTAGCGGCTGTCAAGTCCTGACATATAGTTTTGTAAAGTTCTTGTGGAAACATTTTCATGCCACGTTCTTTAAATAATTTAGTTTTTATAGACTTTACCTCTTCTCCATGTTTAAGGACGGCGATCCTGCAATCACGCTGTTTGAGTTTGAGTTGCCAATCCTGAATCTTGCATTGTACCAACATATTTTCTCCAAATTTCCGGTCCTTGTTGAACTGTCATAAACCCTCTGGGGGCTTGTGGTTTACATTTTAATTCCATCTTCGCTTCTTCGGGTGTGCGGTTTCCCTTTTTCATATTGCAGGACTTGCAACAGGCAACCAAGTTTTCCCATGAATTAGCTTCTGTTTTGCTTCTAAACGAACTAACAGGAACAATATGATCTACGCTGACTGTTAGCTGGTCTAATTTCAAAGAACAATATTGACACACCATATTATCTCTTGCCAAAACATATCTTTTGCTTACAACTTTTCTAGTTGGAGGTTTGACATACTTATTGTAAAGAAGGACCGCTGGCACAAAGTAGTCGTCTAATTCAGAGCTAATAGTAATGTCTGGATAAATGTCTAGAACTACAATGTTAGGATTATTCAAAGATAATAGTAATCCACGCTTTCCCTCTACTATAGCAAGGGGAGAGAAGTCAATATTTAAAACTAAAGTTTTCACAATACGTTCCTGTCAAGCAGGCCGACAAGGATTTGAACCCTGACAAATGGAGTTGGAAACCATTATGCTACCAGATTACATCACCGACCCGAATAGTGCGGGTAGAGGGAATCGAACCCCCGACCGTTAGATTAAAAGTCTACTGCTCTAACCAACTGAGCTACACCCGCATACATCGCGGGCCTTTGCCCGCTTACTGTTTACGTTTGAGTTTTGATTTGAACATAGCCTTATTATACCTTATATATCGTCGTTTGTCAACGGTTTGTTTAGTTTTTTTTTGAAAAAGCGGAAGGTCAGAGACTCGAACTCTGAAAGGTTTTACCCCCGACTGTTTTCAAGACAGTTTGCTTTCCAATTCGCCTACCTTCCTAAGTCTGAGTGACAGGATTTGAACCTGCGATCTTCTACTCCCAAAGCAGACGCGATACCAAACTTCGCTACACTCAGTAAGCACTCTCATTGGGACTTGAACCCAAATTACCGGAGTCAAAGTCCAGTGTATTAACCAATTATACTATGAGAGTAGTATCGCGACGGAGAATTGAACTCCGATTGCTAGGTTGAAAACCTAGTGTCCTGACCATTAGACGACCGCGACGAAATTTCCTTGGCTCCAGAAACTTTGGTTCCCACACCCTGCTACCCTCCAGATCGGCAACATGCCCGACCCTTCGTAGGTTTTTGTAGCAGTTTAAGTTCCAGTCTTTTTTATGCTGACAGCGGGACGTGAAGCCAGCCTTCCTCCAAGGAAAGCTGTATCGGCTGGACTCGAACCAGCAACCCTGTGGTTAACAGCCACATGCTCTACCATTGAGCTACGATACAGTAAAGTGCAGAATGAGAGACTCGAACTCTCAAAAACAGTTTGGAAGACTGTCATGTTACCAATTACATCAATCCTGCTAAGTTGTGGCCTTACGAGTAGCCACACGCCCCTTGCACTGAACCACAAGTTGCGATCTTGTAGTGGGGTAGGCGAAAACCGTCAACGATACTATTACTTCTCGCACAGTTTCGCGTCAAAGGCCACATTCGGAGTCGAACCGAATTTTCTGGATTACAAAACCAGTACATTACCACTTATGTTTTGCGGCCAAAGTTTCGGGAGTCAGAATCGAACTGACGAGCTATTTCTAGCACCAGCTTATGAGACTGGTTGGGATTGCCAACATCCTTCCCGAAGTACGTTCTTTATTATACACAACCTATCGTCAATATGCAACGCCTAACTTAAAAAATCCCCGTTTTTTTACAGAAAACGGTTGGGCATAAAAACTGGCTATGTTGGATAATAAGGCATAACAACCCCAAGGCGATCTAAGCCGCCAGTGCTAGAGTTTCCTCTGCAATTAAAAGGTTGATAGATTTTTAACGTAGCCCTTCTATCAACTACGGATTGCAATTATTACATCATATAATCAGTCGATACCATTACGCCCCCGTCAGAAGCACACCATAATATTCCGCTGCGTGGGTTGCAACTTCCGAAACGCCCACGGAATCAGTCTTTCGGCCACACACTGTGGTATGCTTCTGGTGGAGGCGGCGAGAGTCGAACTCGCGTCCTGCATTACATCAATAATAACGTCTACAATCATATTAAAACGGCCCATCGTCTGCGCTATCGTGAAACCTTGTTATGGCTTTCTCTAGCGCGTCTTTAAATTTATCTGTAACAACATAAGAGAAAGTACCATCAGGTTCTACCATCTGCTCTAACATTCCCTGATGAAACATCATAAACAGTTCTTCGCCAACATACTGCATGGCGATTTCTTTCATTTTTAGTATTGACGGCTTGTCATTCATTTCAAACTTCATTATATTAAAAGAAATATTTTCTGTTTCTGGCCTTAATTTTTCCACCTTTTGCATGTGGGACTTTGCTTTTCTCATAGTGTCATACACGCCAAGCGGTTCTGTAACAACTCTGTCTGGCGCAGTAATCATCATTTCTAGTACATAAACTGTCATATCTCACCCCTGTAAGGCCACTTCTCTCTAAGTATATCGGTAACTCCGTCAATGTCAACCAGCCATCTTCCATATTTTCCGGTTTTTTTTGTTCTTATTTTTACCCAGTGTTCAGGATGCCCTATGGATTCATTGCGAATGTCAGCAACAGAACTCAAAAGTCTAGCGCATGTCTCTGTTGCCTTCTTCCAGTTTGGATGTCCTCGTTCTGGTGTATCAACACCAATCAGTCTAGTTCTGATCTTTATATTGATATTGAACCCAAGATCAACAATAAAATCTACAGTATCTCCATCAACTACGCGATCAACCTTAGCGTTATATTCGTACATTATACATCCTCATTTAGTGGTAGCCAAGGTCCAAAGTTTCGTTTCAATGTTTCAATCCTATCTTCTGCGTCAGCAAGACTTGCCAATGCCTCATTTAGATTATTGTGTAGATCGCCAGTGCTGTGATCTCCAATACCTGCTGGATGATTAAACATAATCTCCAAACTTGCGACTGCTTCTGCTCTATCTGCCGCTGCTCGCAACATCAAAGAATTTACTGCTTCTGCTTTAAAACTCATATCAATTCTCCCTCGTTAATTTAAATGCTTCAAGAGTACACTTGAAAGGGTTTCCTTCAATGTTCTCAACCAACTCTAACATTTTAGCAGCTATCTCGCGGATTTCAACCTGTGCATGTTCAGAATTACGAAGTTTCTGGAAATTAGCAAAGGATCGCATATTAAAGGAAATGTCTGCCTGAATCTGACTGTTATAAGTCTTGAAAAATCGTGCTGACTCTTTTGCTCGCTTGCGTCCCAAGACTGGTTCAAGGTCTGCGATACACCTATGATACAAGTCATTCCCGATCTGTGTGTACCAGTCCAATGCGTCATTCCAATTCACTATCACCCGATCACACGTTATATGGCCCAGACCGTCTACAGAATCATCAGAAAATTCAATACCCTCCCAATCTTCCGGCAGGTAATACTTATCTTCTTTTAACTCTTTATACCTAGCTGACTCAGCATTAAGACTACTAATGCGATGTTTAAGCAAATGAATATGACTAGCAATGTCTGTGTCAACAAGAAAGTGAACCGTGCCTTTTTCAAAAGGCGTCTCATGTCCGTTGACCCAGAGCATCTCAATAAGTCTTTGTATTCGTCCTCGTTTTTCATCCGTAAGATCCCTGCTTGTACTCGTCCATGCGGAGCAGGCGATGACCTCATCGCTGCCGTAATATCCTAGAAGTTCTACTTTGTTATCCACCCTTTAATCTTCTCCCAAAAGGTCTTGCTTTTACCCTTACTCGATTCCCAACGATCTCTCATTTCTCTAATTCTATACTCTTTATCGAGCTTTTCAATGTTGTTCTGCAACTTTTTCTGTAGTATTTTCTGACTTTTCATAAAACTGCTGTCAGACATATTTGAATCACCCCTCATCCCAGCGGACTCCAATTATCTTCTAAGAGCCAACCGTCCGAACCCGTCTTGACTTCTGTGAAATTTATTTCCACATTACCGATCCACACAGCGCTTATCCTATAGTGTCTTGTTTCTTTTGTTCTTGCGCACTTTCCGTTTTCTTCTATTAGTCTTTTAAACCCCTGATAGTTCATTTTTATTTCACCGTAAAAGAAATCGGTTGGCCCATAGTTTGATCCAACTAAATAGTCCCAAACCTCTACAGTTTCCCTCCAAAGATCCTCTTTGGAAATAGTTTTTAAGGGCTTGTCGCAGGTTAAATCAACCGTTTTCATTTTTTTCTCCATTGTGCGTGACGAAACTCCATTCAAAGTTTTCTAAGTCCTTTTCTTCGACCTCTTTCAATGAATCGTTTTCATGTCTATATTCTTGAATTATGTAATACACATCTTCTTCTTGTGATTCTTCCAACTTTATTTCTCCTGACGTAATTTTTTTGTAAATCAAATCTAAGCTCTGTTTTTGAAATAAGTTATTAGACGCAAAGGCTCTAACAGACATATCTATTCTTTGTAAATCTTCTATTACTTGATCGAAAGTAGCGGTAACAACCTCCGTTCCGTTTTTATCTTCTCTAAATTCAGAGAATGGTTTTTGAACATAAGATTTTTCAAAGCCTTCCGGTATTGGTTGTTTTTTAGGAAATGGTTTTGAGTCTTGAAAGGAGGCAAACACTCCCCCGTCTGTTCCATAGTCTTGCTTGTCTATCTCTGCTATAATTCTCAATAATACGTCTGCGTTCTGCGACTGGGTAAAGGACACTACTCCAATAGAGTTTATGATTTTTGTATTCCACTGGATCATTTCTTTCGCTTTATCATTCTTGTATTTTACCCATATACATAATGATAAGATAACCACCAAATTCAACACTCTTAAAATCTTAGTTTTAGTTGAACACTCCATAATGATTCTCGCTATTTGTTTGAGGTATGAACAAATAACTATACACATAATCATAACTTTGTCAACCTCCTTGATTAAATTTTAACATTACGGTTGATATATTTCCCCTACTGATGAAACTGTGGAACTAATCTGTTTACAAACTCTCTCCACTCCTGCGTTGTTTCCGGTACTTTTTGCCCTGGGAGCGGAGTCAGCCCTCTCCTGAGTTCTTGATGAAAAATCTCTCTGTTTAAAACTTCTGGGTCGTAACGAGTATGCGTTTCTAAAAATACTTTTGATTTTATAATTCTTGAAAACCCCTTTTCAAAAAATTTGACCTCCCAATAATCAGTCCTATAGTTTTTAAATGGATACAGCTTGCCCCCTACAAAGTCGCCACGATAACTACTTTTAGCTAAAAAATCTTTTCTGGTTTCCCAGTCTTTAATGCTGTCTGCAAAATCTCTTACTCTTTTGTTCCACTTTTTTTCACCTTCTTCTGTTTTTTTATAGGCGTCTTTCATCATAATCCAGTGCTGAACATGAAAAACGCTTTTCTCTCCCTTCCAATCCCAACATATTAG
>Ga0209645_1000430_pt1 | contig 21611 bp, 34 predicted proteins | sample ETNvirenome_6_30_FD_184070 | JGI IMG/M metagenome (GOLD analysis project Ga0209645, IMG submission 184070) | Marine viral communities from the Pacific Ocean - ETNP_6_30 (SPAdes) (version 2) | ecosystem: Environmental > Aquatic > Marine > Oceanic | place: Pacific Ocean | collected 2013-06-19
TAAATGACGTCAGAACTACAACATTAAATGGTTTTAAAAGTGGATCAGTTTTTGTTGACAGTGAAAAAGCTTATTTTTTATTTCATAAATTTTATGAAGAGCTTAAAAGAAATGAATGGAGGATGGATGAAAATGAAACTAAGACTATGGTTATAGATGTTTTCAAAGCAGAGAAAGTTCAGAAAAAAATAAATAAATCAGCTGTTAGATGTATCTCTGTTGATATGAAACAATTTGAAGAGGATGAGCCACCATCAGAAATATTAGAATTTGAAAAGGAAGAGGACATAGTATGATATATAAAACATATGGGCCACCCGGCACCGGTAAGACACATCGTTTAATAAATAGAGCTAAAGCTTATGTAAGAATAGGAACACCTTTACATAAGATAGGATACTTTGCATTTACAAGAAAGGCAGCAAAAGAGGCAAGAGAAAGAATGCCAATTGAAGATAAAAAATTAGTTCACTTTCAAACACTTCATTCTTTTGCATTTAATATTTTAGGACTTCAAGAAGAAAATATTATGCAGCCTTATCATTATGAAGATTTAGGTAAACAACTTGGAATTAGAGTTAAATACACAGACAAGTACAATGAAGAAGAAACACATTTTTTAACACATAAAAATCCATATTTTCAAATAATAGGAAGAGCTATAAATAGAGACATAACTATTAGAGAAGAATTTGACAGAAATGAACACGATAGAAAAGAAGTAAAATGGCATTCTTTAAAATATATATATGATAATTTTTTAGAGTACAAAAAGACTGCAAAACTGTATGACTTCAATGACATAATAAATAATGTGTTAGAAAAAATTCCTAATTTTGATGTAGTATTTATAGATGAAGCACAAGATTTATCTCCATTACAGTGGAAATTGTACGACAAACTAAAAGAAAAAAGTAAAGACATCTATCTTGCAGGGGACGATGATCAAGCTATCTTTGCGTGGGCCGGCGCAGATGTCAACAGATTTATAAATGAGCCTGCAAAAGAAAAGGTCTTAGTGCAATCAAGACGTATATCAAAAGCAGTTCAAATGGAATCATTATTTCCTATAATGAGAATAAATGGAATCAGGAAAGGTAAATATTATAAGTCAAGAAATTATACAGGTCACACCATACATATATCTAATCTTGGACAAATTAATTTAGCAAAAGGAAAGTGGTTAATATTAACAAGGACCAGAAATGAATTGTTAAATATTGCAAAAGAATTAGTAAAAAGAAATTTATATTATCAAACTAATAAAGGTAAAAGTTATAAAGTAGGAATATATAAAGCAGCTTTAGCGTACACCAGATGGTGTAAGGACGAAAAAATGGAAGATCAAGATGTAAAATATATAAAAGAATATATACCTCATGCAAAATTTTGGGACAAAAATAAAAAATGGTATGAAGTTTTTACAGCTGCACCAGAAAAAGAAAGAATCTACATTAGAAATATGTTGGAGAACAATGAAAACTTAAATGAAGATGCTAGAATATTTTTATCAACTATACACGCTATAAAAGGAGGTGAGGCGGATAATGTAGTATTAGCCCTGCATCAAGGATCTAAAATACAAAAGTCAATTAAAAGAAGTGTAAATAAAAGAGATGAAGAACATAGAGTATGGTATGTTGGTATAACAAGAGCAAGAAATAATTTATATAAATTAAAATCAAAAGTAAAAAGAAAGGAGTATCAATTATGACAAATAAAGATATATTTAAGGATGCATTTCCTCAACAACGTCAAATAGGTGGGAGTCATTATAAAAATTTTAAGATTCAACCATATGAATTTATTTCAAAAAATGATTTATCATTCTTTCAGGGTAACGTTGTTAAATATGTTTGTAGATATTTACATAAAAATGGTATAGAAGATTTAGAAAAGATCAAACATTATTGCGACTTAGAAATCAAAAAACTGAAAGATAAAAAATGATATTACCTGAAACAGAATGGTTACAGCCAGAGGAGTTTCCTGATTTAAGAGATGCCTCTGAAATATCAATTGACTTAGAAACTTATGATCCGGATTTAAAATCTAGAGGATCAGGCTCTGTCATTGGAAATGGATATGTTGTTGGCATAGCAGTTGCTGTTGATGGCTATAAAGGATATTTTCCAATTGCTCATGAACAAGGTCCCAACATGGATAGAGATAAAGTTTTGTTGTGGTTTAAAGATGTTTGTGAATCACCAGCTACAAAAATATTTCATAACGCCATGTATGACGTATGTTGGATACGTAAATTAGGTATAAAAATCAATGGTTTAATAGTAGATACAATGATTGCATCTTCTTTAATTGATGAAAACAGATACTCTTACACTTTAAATACTTTATCTTGGCATCATTTATCAAAAGGTAAAAATGAATCTAGACTAATAAAAGCTGCAAAGGAAAGAGGACTAGATCCAAAAGCAGATATGTGGAGACTACCCCCTATGGAAGTAGGCTCTTATGCAGAAAAAGATGCAGAGCTCACATTAGAACTTTGGCATAAGGTTAAAAAAATAATTATAGAAGAAGATTTACAGTCTGTATTTAGTTTGGAGACTGATCTATTTCCTTGTTTGGTGGACATGAGATTTCTTGGCGTAAAGGTTGACGTTCAAAAAGCCCATGAAGTAAAGCAAGACCTAGCATACCGAGAAGAATTAATACTCCGAGAGATAAAAAAAGAAAGTAACATAGATATTCAATTAATGGCTGCAAGAAGCATCGCCACACTTTTTGACAAATTAAAACTACCTTATTCAAGAACTGCAAAATCTGATGAACCATCTTTTACCAAAAATTTTCTTATAAATCATCCTCATCCTTTAGTAAAGAAAATAGCTGAAGCTAGAAAAATAAATAAAGTAAGAACTACTTTTATTGATTCGATAATTAAATATGAACACAACGGTAGGATTCATGCTGAGATAAATCAAATTAGATCTGATGATGGGGGTACGGTTACCGGTAGATTTAGCTATACTAATCCAAATTTACAGCAGATACCAGCCAGGGATCCGGACACAGGTCCTATGATAAGATCATTATTTATACCAGAAGATGGTTGTAAGTGGGGTTGTTTTGATTACTCACAACAAGAACCAAGACTTGTAGCACACTATGCTTTAAAATTTAAATTACCCTCTGTTAATATAATTGCTGATTCGTATGAAAATGACCCCTCAACAGACTTTCATAAAATAGTTTCTGATATGGCAGAAATACCAAGATCACAAGCAAAGGTAATTAATTTAGGTTTGTTTTATGGAATGGGTAAAAATAAATTGCAAACAGAATTAAGTGTTACCAAAGAAAAAGCAAATGAACTTTTTGAAAAGTATCACACCAGAGTTCCTTTTGTAAAACAGTTGATGAACAAAGTAATGAATGCTGCTCAAGGAAAGGGTCAGATTAAAACTTTGTTAGGTAGACGCTGTAGGTTTCCAAAATACGAACCAGTATTACGGGGTTCAGATTGGGGCACATTTGTTCCTGCAGAAGATCACGAAAGAATGTTGGAGCTACAAGAAATGGGTCCAGAAATATTAGATCTTGAAGGAAAGAAAACAGGTAAAAAAAATTATTGGTGGAGAAATCCTACAAGAAGAGCATTTACTTATAAAGCTTTAAATAGGCTAATACAGGGATCAGCTGCTGATATGACAAAAAAAGCAATGTTAGAATTATATAAAGAAGGTATACTAGGACATATACAAATTCATGATGAATTAGACTTTTCTATTGAATCAGACAGTCAGGCTGTTAAAATAAAAGAAATCATGGAGCAAGCTGTTGATTTGGAAATACCTAATAAAGTTGACTATGAATTTGGAACTAATTGGGGAAATATAAAGTAATGTGTTATGGCTTATTTAAATGCAAACATACCACCTATCTATTGCAAAGTAAGGAAGGAGTATCTTTATGATTTGGACAAAAACTATTCTAAAGATTCTGAAGACTGCGTGGTCTTTGGGGTTACTTCGATCTCAGGACGTGCGCTCCTTTTTAATATCATGTTACCCAACGGTGCGTGCTTTTGGAGGCTGCCTATCTCAGCGTTTTTCCAAAAACGTTTTTCTAGATCCGAAGTGCAAGATATGTCAGTTGACCAGCTTCAGTTGTGGAACTGTTTCAGCTATTGGCCTAGTGTTCATTGCTTTGATTTCTTGGCTGGTATAGACGGAAAATTTAGAGGAAAAGATAAAAAATTCTACGGAGGACAATATCTTTTTACTATTGACTGGGCGCATCCAGAGACTAATATACTAAATACGGAACATTCTGAAATTCCGCAAGAGCACAAGTGTGCACACATAATAGCGTTAGATAACGGTAATTATGCAGCTCAACCAAACAATAGAATAATTTGGCACGTTAATAATTATACAACAGATAATTCATGGCCAGATTATAAAGTACAAACAACCTATTGGGATGTTGAAGGAAAAGATTGGGTGACAGAAGACACCGATAATATGTTTTATGAGATAGAGGAGAAGAAACATGATTGAAAAATGTAAAAGAATTTGTTGTAAAATTTGGGACATAATTTGTTGGCCCTGGAGAAGATTTGTAAAGTGGTTATTCACAAAGTAATTTATGTCTAACAAACCACTCAACATATCTGAAGAGGCAGCCGTCCAAATGCCAATGAAGACGGTTGCTTCATTAATAATTATCGTAGCACTTGGAACAATGGGCTACTTTCAAATAATAGAACGTCTCAATGTTGCAGATACTCGTATACAGATAATGGAGAAAGATCTTGAAGAGAATACAGAGTTTAGAATCAAATGGCCACGTGGACAGTTAGGTTCATTACCTGCAGATTCTGAGCAGTTCATGATGATTGAAGATCTTTATAAGACTACGGATAAATTAAACAAACACATAGAGTCTATGGCGTTAAACAAAGTTAACATAGAATTTTTACGTAGACAAATGGACAAAGTTTTAGTTGATATAGAAAAATTAAAAGATGCCAATAGAGATCTTGGTTACAAGAATGGAAATTATTCACAATGATTGAGGCTGTAGTGGCTCTTCTTATGTTCTACAACGGAGAGATTAAGGAGCATCGTATTCAAGAATCTATGGCTGCATGTCTTCGCGGCAAGCGCCAGGCTGAGAGACAATATAGCGAATCTGTATCTTACAAATGTTATAAAGGTAAAGCAGAAACAGAAATATATTTAGGTGAAAAAAGTATTAAAAAGATTATACTAAACTAATGAACCTTTCACGAAATTTTAGCTTATTAGAGCTTACTAAATCAGACACAGCGATACGTTTGGATATAGATAACAATCCAAATGCAGATCAAATAGAAAAACTAAAATCATTATGTGAAAATGTTTTACAAAAAGTACGTGATCACTTTGGCAGGGTTAAGGTGACGAGCGGATACCGTTCTCCTGAGTTATGTGCAGCAATAGGTAGTTCTGTAAATTCACAGCATGCACGCGCAGAGGCCGCAGACTTCGAGGTTTTAGGCGTAGACAACGCTGAAGTTGCTGATTGGATCAATATGAACTGCACGACAGATCAGCTAATCCTGGAATTCTACACTCCAGGTGAACCTAACAGCGGATGGATTCATGCATCATACGTACCCTTTCAACCAAGAGCACAGTATATGAGAGCTTATAAAGAAGATGGTAAAACAAAATACAAACCAATTATTGGCAGAGCCGTGGATCTTGTATGAAATTTATAAAATTATTTAATAACATAGATACTGTTCAAGGGACATGTGAAGAGTGTCAAGAAGAGACTATTTTAGTTGCAATTGTTTCAGATTTTTATAGATGCACTAATTGTGGTTCTGACACCAAACAATATATAAATGGTAGAATTAGATACCTGCAGCTGTCTGATGAAGAAAAAAATTTTTTAAAAGAACATGGCAAAACGTAAATTTACAAATTTTACACCCAGGCCAAAGCCTCGTAAAAGACCGCGGCGTCACTCAAAAAAACTAAACAAACACGCGAAAAGATCATTTAAAAAATACAATCGTCAAGGTCGTCCACAATAGGTATTGACAAATCTCCTAATTAATCCTATATTAATACAAAAGGAGAAAGTCATGAACAAAAAGAAAAAAATAAAAGTGCCTAAAAAATTAAAAAAATTAGGTTTTAAAAAAATGTATCAAGATAAAGATGGGTTTTTTATGTTTGGTATGTCGCCAGCGTCTTTGAAAAAAAAGTAAGAATTAAACACCCGTACCAGGTTTTTTAGGAGGTATAACGTATTTTTCGCATCTAAATTGTGGATATATTTTATTAGCAACTATGGCTTCAGGGTCCATGAATTCGTTTTCAAATAGAATTTCATAGGTTCCTTCTAAACCTTGTTTAACACATGAGTAATAATCCGTAGTAATTTTTGGATACCCGGGGGGTATCATACACGTCTGAGCTACCTGAGAGCATAAATAAATAGTTAAAAAAAATTTCATTGACACCTATTGTAAAAATTATATATTGTCCTATATGTTTATATAAATTGAAAGGATACATTAAATGACAGACATAAGCAAATATAAAAGTATCGCAATAGATCATGATTGCTATAACAAAATTAGTAGGCTTACCAAAATATTAGCTCCTAAAAATATAAAAATTTCTAGAGCTCAAGTTGTTAAAGTATTAGTTGAAGAAAAAACAGAGAATTTAAATGGACAATTTTCTAAGAGTAACAAAACTAGGTGAGCAATTTGACCCGGAAAGAAATCTTTGGAGAAACGTTTTAATTGTTGCTTTAGAAGATGCAATTGGTAGACATTGGCGTAATAAAAATTATGGTATGTCGCATGGTTATGGAGCCGAAAGAGCACGTGCTTATTTTACGGAACCAAATCGTGATTTTAAAATGGTTTGTGGTTTAGCAGGTTTTGACCATGAATATATAAGGATGAAAGCAAAAGAATTTTTTAAAAAACATAGTTATGTTGAAAGAGACTGATATATCTTACATTGCAGGTTTATTCGACGGAGAGGGATCAATTACTTACAAACAATACATGGTAAAAAGACCCCATAATAAAAAAGCATATCCTACCTGGTCTATTAGAATGGAAATGGCCATGACTGATGAATCTGTTTTACGTTGGGTCCATGAAATTTTAGGTGTGGGTACAGTAGGTGAAAAAAGATACAAGACTCCTTACACTGTGGGTTGGAAAAAACAATGGCGGTGGAGATGTCAATTTAGAGACGCTTTTCAGGTTGCGTGTTTGTTATGGCCTTATGCACATGTAAAAATGGAGGGTATTCAAAAAATTATTAATCATTACTCCGACAAAAAAATTGCTGAAGGTAATGTAATTAATTTAAAAAAATATAAAGAGGTGATGAGTTTAGAATGACATTTTATCATGGGTTAGGTATGTTTATACTGGGTATGGCAGCATTGTTTATAGCAGCAATTGTTGCTTACATAATTATTAATAAGTTTGTTAATTATAAAAATTCTGATGAGTAGAATCGCGTTTAACATTGATACGTGTAAAAAATCAATGCAATTTAATATAAAGGATAAAGAAAATGACAAAACAAATAACTGAAGTAACACAAATGACAGGAAGTGCGGAGGGTTTATCACTTCTAATAGATTCTTGGAGAAATCAAATAGCTCAAGATCAACAATACAGAGAGTTTACACAAAACTCAATTGAATCAATTAAAAGAGTACAAAAGAAAAACCCGGAATATAAAGGTATTATCAAATGGTGTATTGACGAAAGATACCTAAAAAAACATAAAGTAAAAAAATTATGTATCATTGACAATGGTGAAGGTATGACTCCACAAGAGATGTTACTAAATATAAATAGTTTAGGTGGTTCCACTAGAAACAATGAACACTATAATCATGGTTGTGGTGCAAAGATTGCGGGTCTTGCACATAACAGAGAAGGTTTAATTTATAGATCTTGGAAAAATGGACAAGGTTATGTTGCTAAATTTATGCGTAATGAAATGGGTCAATATGGTGCCGTGAAAGTGCATGGTCGTAACACCCATCCACTACCAGATATTGAAAAACCTGCTGAGATAAAAGAACATGGTTGTATGGTTACATTATTGGGTGATAGTCCTAAACAAAATACAACCGAACCAGTAAAGGGTAATTATGGAACTCTCTTAAAAAATTCTAGAAATTCCAAAGCTGAATGGTTGACTGCATATCTAAATACTAAATTTTATCATGTACCAAATAATATAAAAATAAGTTGTTCTAGGTTTACAACAGATACTGGAGTAACAAACATAATAAGAGGACACGAGTATGGGTTGGGACTTGATTTTGAAAAACAAGATGAAGTTCAATTAACAAAAACAAAAGTAAAAATTTTCTATAGAGAAAAATTGGCATATTTAAAAACTAGTAATAAAACAAATTACTTGACAAACGGACAGTTGGCCATAGTCAATCAAGATGAAGTTATTAAGCTAGAGTTCTCTAGTGGCGGTGGTGTCAACCCATTACCAGCATGGGGATTACAGTGTTTAAAGAAAAATGTTGCATTAGTTTTGATACCCGAAGGTCAATTTAAACAAAACATTGAACGAACTGACTTAACTCACGAAGGTATGAGTATTAATGAACAATTAAACTTGTGGAAGACAGAGTTTAGAGAAGCTATGCCTCAGTGGTTAAAAGACATTGAAGCTAAAAAACAATTAGAACAGATGGAAAAAGATAATGACACAGAAACAAGACTAAAAAATCTATCTTCATTGTTTAAAAAAGAGCGTTACTTTAATTCTGAAACGGGAGACGTTGACATTGAAGAAGATGAAAAAAGAAAAGCTTCAAGTAAAAAAGAAGGTAAAAAGGTCGAACCTGATCCGAATCCTAATCCAAACCATGATCCTAAAGACGAGTTTGGTAAGATAGATGCTATCTTTGGAGTTGAGGTGGATAGAAGTAAATATAAAGGTAAAAAGATAAATATAATTAATGAATATCCTGATGTTCTTAAAACAAATGAAGGTCCATCACCGATAATAGGTTCTTTCGAAAAGAGTAATTATACCATTGAGATAAATGTAGAATCTGATTTGGTGGTAGAACTAACTGATTATCTTTATAAAAAATTTAATAAGATAATGAGAACTGTTATAGTTGATGAGGTTTTTAGATTAATTGGTTTAAGTCTTAGACAACAAGTAGCCCATGTACATAATAGAATGGGCGCTACTGAGGAAGAGATTGACAATGCTCTAAGTCCTTTGTCCTTGACAGCATGTGCCGCTAATAAAGATTTTATTGTGGATAGATTAAAAACTAGGTTCAGTAATAAAGATGTTAAAAATAATTGGCCAAAAGATAGAGAGGAGTCTGGAGACATAGAGGAGCATAATTTTCATATTAGAAATAATCCTAATAGATTTCCAATTGGTCTTAAATAGTATGATTTGGAATAAAAGGTTTATTTATCCACCGTCGACTAGATCTTTAGTCATGGGTCAAAGACACTACGATATAAACGATAGTAAGCTACCATCTGTTACAACCATACTACAACAAACGCAGCCAGAAGAAAAGAAGTTAAGTTTGGCTAATTGGCAGCAAAAGGTAGGCAAGGATAAGGCAGACAGCATCAGGGACCAAGCGGCAGAGCGTGGTAGTATAATGCATAGGATCATAGAAGGCTATTTAACAGGCCAAAGACATGCTGATTTAAGTGATTTGGGAGAGACTGCAGGGGTAATGGCCAAAACTATATATGATGAAGGTTTAAAGGACTCTATGGACGAAATATGGGGTACTGAGGTTACGGTATATTATCCTGGGCTATACGCCGGCCAGACTGATTTGGTTGGAGTTTACAGAGGTGTCCAAAGTATTGTGGACTTTAAACAGACTAACAGACCCAAGAGGCGTGAATGGATTGACGATTATTTCCTGCAGCTTGCTGCATACGGCATGGCCCACAATCACGTGTATGGAACGGCTATACAGTCTGGAACCATTCTAATGTGCAGCGTAGAAAATAGGTATCAAATGTTTACGGTCACACCCCAGGAGTATCAGCGTTACCAGTGGAGATGGTTAAAAAGAGTTGATTTATATTACAAAAATAAGGAATCAGGCATCAGGAATCAGGGAAACCTATAGTACTAAAAAAATATTTTTATGAAAAATTTTTTTGAAATAGATACGAAAGTGTGTGACTCTGTGACTTTGACCTATAAGTGTTGGTATACAACGATAGTAGAGTCACAGTGTGGGTGTGACTGGGTGTGACTGCTGTGACTGTATACAGAATCCCAAGAACTTTTAAAACTTTTGACTGAAAAATAAAATGTTATAAATGTAAAAAATAATAATATGGGTACTCCAAAAAAATCAAAATACAAATCCGTGGTGATAAAAAAGAAAAGATATTATTACTACAAAATTACCTGGGCCGATCCTACCGGTGATTCCGGGCATGCTGATAAACATTCTTCTTACGGATTAATACCATCTACAATGATAACTCATGCTTATGTGTTTGACAAAAATAATAAATATGTCTGGACCTTTGCAAGCTATGAAGATAATGATGAACTATTCTCCGACAGGAACGTCTTTCCGCGGGGTTGCATTCTTAAGATGGAGAGAGTCGCTGTCTGATGGATCCGATTCTTTTTTTAAAAATTTTTCTGGCTTTTTCAGTACTTTCTCTTTCAACTCTTCTACTTCAACACCTTCTAAGATTGGAGAATAATCTTCCATTATCTGTTTCATTCTTACTTCTAATTCTTCTGTTGTTAAGTCTTCTAACTTACCTGTGCGTATTATCTTCTGCTCAATATACAAGCCAGCTGCCTTTCCTCTTGCAACCTCTGCATTGACAGCAGCAGACCATGCTCCTTTTTTAAGAGCTGATTGTCTAATTTTTCCTAACTCTGCTATGTGTCTTTCATAAGTGACTTCATATTTTCTCTGCCATTCCTCTCTCAATTCACCTATGTATTTAACTACAAGTGGATATAATTTTGGATTCTGTAATTTACTTGCATACGATCTAGCTGAGTCTTTTGCAAAGCCTGCATCGATAGCACATTCTGTTGCTGTTTTTCTACCTTCATTAGTTACAAGTTCATATGCAAATTTCATTTGCTGTTCTGATAATTTTTTTGGTAAACCCATGCTTTACTTTTACTACAACAATGATATTAATCAATACTTAGTTGTATGAATGGAAAGCTATTAAGACAAATATTAGATAAGATGTTAAAAGGTGAAGCTGCCGGTGAAGCAAGAGTTCAAGTCTGTTTGCCTGATGGAAAATATTATGACATTACCTCTTTACAATTGATGGAAAATAAATTAATTGGCGTGAGAGAAACACATCGACTAGTATTTACTGTCAAGGCTGAAACATGGAGTATGGGTAAAGTTTTGAAGAAAATTCAATAGCCTGTTGTAGTGAAATCAGAAACAAAATTTTACCATGAAGTTAAAAAATCTTTATCAAAAATATCTTGGATTAGAATTGAAAACCTTAGTTTACCTGGGACTCCTGACCTATTGGGGTGTTCTCCTAGGGGCACCTTTTTCACAGTAGAGTTGAAGGTTACAAAAACAAACAAAGTCAGACTGTCTCCACATCAAATAGCATTCCATATTAAACATCCGAAGAATACTTTTATCTTGGTTAAGACCCAGAAGCCTGGTTCTGTAAAACTTTATGAGGGATCAAGAATCAAGGAGCTTGTCGCTTGCGGCTTGAAGCTTGACGCTTGTTGCTTGACACTTGATGCTTGCCGCTTGAAGCTTGAATCTCTGTAGGCTTGTCGCTTGGCGCTTGCTGCTTTTCTAATTCTTTTTTTCGCTTGGCCATCTCCTGCCAATACTTCGGGGACCTATAAACCATTTTTTTATTTTATTAGTGTTTGCCGTAACTTACAACTTTTATTGAAGAATCCCAACAAGCCCGACAATCTCCACACTTGCCACCCTGCTTTGGTGCCGGGCAACTTGCACCACTGTCAACAACCATTGAAGAGTTAGGCCACGTCTCCACGCTTTGGCCTATCATTGGCGGACTAAATCTAATAATTAAATTTTCAGGCTTCCTGTCTAAATGATCCTTGATCCATGCTTCACGCGTCGGGAGCCAGTGATTCGTATCCGGTGTCGCTTCACAAATTTTAAAAATATTGTTTAAGTGTTGTAAGTCCTGGACGTCTCCGGCGTCATGCCACCTGAACCACTTTTGACGCTTGATCACCACTATCATTGCATCCACCCACAACGGTGACTTCATAGCTTCCAATCTTTTATATTGTGCAGCCTTAATAGCTTTGTATCTTGTATAGTTACCCTTCAGAGCATAACACATGCTGCAAACGCTGCCTTTAATTTTTCTAAGCTTAGAACCTGTTTTGCATTCCCACGCCGGTAGACTGTAACTAAGTCCAGGCATTTTAGAAGTTCTAGTAAATGATCCCGTAATTTTTAAAGCTTCTTTTACTTTCATAATATCCTTTATAATCCTATATATAATAAATGTCAAGCGGCAATTGCCGCTTGCCGCTTGTTGCTTAAATCTTTTTTAATCTTTTTATTTCTGTATAAACTTCCGTCAATTGCGGTAGGTCCGCTGTTTCCGCAAAGTCTATAATTTCTTTTCTAATTTCTTTTTTCTTTTCAAATTGCTTTGCTTTGTTTTCAGATTGTAACGCTTGTATTATTTCATCTTGTGTCATTTTCCCCCCTTCAATGGTTTAAATAAATCTCGATGTAGTGTCATTAATTAAGCTCCATTTTTAATTGTTTAAATTTATTCATTTTATGAATTTGAGTGTTAGCTACGCTTCTATAATAAATATAAATCCCTGGGTTATCATATTCAATAAGATGATTAATAATACCCCAGGAACCAAATCTAGAACCTCTAATTTGTTTACCACCACCTTTTGATTTTGGAATTTTAACAAAATTATTTTGTTTAAATAAATTTACTTTTACCAAAAATTTAAATTTACTTTTAGCAGCCTTAAACAAATGACCCTGCTTACTTAAAAAGCTTGGGTAAAAACCATATTTCTTCATAATTTATCCTTTCTGGGACAATCCTAAACTAAGGATTGTCCCTTGTCAAATTATTAATTAATTGTTTCACCTATAGGTGGTAACGCTTTTTGATCCTTGGTCCAGGTCAAGCCATCTTTTTTAAGATTGCTTTGGAGCTTGTCGCGTAAGTCCGCCGGGCTTCCTGCTTCCATGATGTCTTTTAAAGATACTCTTTTATTGTCTTCTAATATCTTTAATGCTTTACCTTCCGGAGTTTTTTCAATTTGTTTTCGCGCAAGATCCCCGGCCCATTCTCTTATTTGCTCCCAACAATCATCAGGCGTTATGCTGCTTGAATTGTAACCATTTATATCAAATTCCTTTTCACGAAATTTGTAATTGACTTCTTTTTTTCTGGCTACCTTGGAAGTTCTAAAGAACCGCGCCGCCTTACTCATTTTGGTTTTTACATTTTCAATAGCCTTCTCCAGCTCTTCAATGATAGGCGTTGCGCCTATTTCATCCGCTAGATTTTTTTCAGCTATCTCCACCGCTTCTGCTTCAAGCGATCTTATTTTTAATTGTGCAGCTTGGATCAATGGGTCGTAGTCCCTGTCTAGTTCTTTTACGAACCAATCACGCTGCCATTTTTGCATTGTTGCTTTTGCCATGTTTTATCCTTTCTGTTATTTTTTTTATAAACTACTTGACAAACATTGTCAATGGGATTATATAGGAGATAGCGTCTGTTTACTTGTTCCGACGTCGTTAAACTCAAACAAGTGGGATAAGATCCAGGGTCACACCGCTACTTTTCGTTGGCCGTCTTCCCTGGATGCTGATCCCTGGTCCAATGAAGATGGAGACGTCCGGGCAGTAATTGGACCTGGGATCAGCTGATCCCAGGTCCTGTATACGGAAGGCCAATCGTTGGTGGTTAAGGTGCGAAAGATGCCATCTCGTACGACGATCGCGCCACGACAACAGGACCTGGGATCAGTTAAGCTGGAGCAGGCTCCGTTAAATAACGCGGCTGGCTTTCTGGTCCGGCAATACAGTACTCCGGCGTTGCTAAAGCACTGGAAAGGTTTACCACCTTCCTGGATATCCAGGAAGGTAAACCCGAATAGAGGTACCAGGCTTCATTCAATTTTTGCAATTTTTTATTTTAGTTGATTACCATTTATACAAAAGGGGTCCCAACATATGGCCATATATTGCAGGATTTGTATATTTATGATAGGAAAATACTTTATGGGACTCCTATGAACCTAGATAAAGAAAAATTAAAAAATTTAGATAAGTTACCACCGGATGTAAAAAGACAGTTTGCCTTGTACATGAATCAATGGCAAGAGAAGAAAAAGGAGTCTCAGATAGCAACTGATTTTTTAAGTTTTGTAAAACATGTTTGGCCAGATTTTGTAGAAGGGTCCCATCATAAACAGGTCGCAAAAAAATTTAATGATATTGCAAATGGAAAAATAAAGCGTGTTATAATTAATATGGCACCTAGACATACTAAGTCTGAGTTTGCATCTTATCTTTTACCTGCATGGATGGTGGGTCGTAATCCTAAATTAAAAATTATTCAATCAACTAATACAACTGAACTATCTGTAAGGTTTGGTCGTAAAGCAAAACAATTAATTGATTCGCAGGAATATCAACAAGTATTTAAAACAAGACTTAAAGAAGATAGTCAAGCTGCTGGTAAATGGGAAACAGAACAAGGCGGTGAATATTATGCTGCGGGTGTTGGCTCTGCAATTACAGGAAGAGGTGCTGACCTTTTAATTATTGATGACCCACATACTGAACAAGATGCTATGAACGCTGCAGCACTGGAGAGAACTTACGAGTGGTATACTTCTGGTCCACGTCAACGTCTTCAACCTGGGGGTACGATTGTAATTGTAATGACTCGTTGGAACGAAAAAGATTTAACCGGTAGATTAATATCTGCACAAAAAGAACCTAAAGCTGATCAATGGGAGGTAATAGAGTTCCCTGCTATTATGCCTTCCGGTAAACCCCTGTGGCCTGAATACTGGAACTTGAAAGATTTAGAAGCAGTTAAAGCATCTATTCCGTTATCAAAATGGAATGCACAATACATGCAGAATCCAACTGCAGAAGAAGGATCATTAATCAAGAGAGAATGGTGGCAAGACTGGGACGGAGACATACCACAATTAGAACATATTATACAATCTTACGATACAGCTTTTATGAAAAAAACTTCTGCAGACTTTTCTGCAATTACAACATGGGGTGTATTCACACCGGATCAAGATTCAGGGCAGCACTTAATATTGGTGGATGCTATAAAAGGTCGTTATGAATTTCCTGAACTACGTCGTATCGCATTAGATCAATACGGATACTGGAAGCCTGAAACCGTAATCATTGAGTCTAAAGCATCAGGACTCCCATTAACTTATGAGTTGCGAAAGATGGGTATTCCTGTTATAAATTTCTCACCCTCTAAAGGTAACGATAAACACACGAGGGTTAACGCAGTTTCTCCGCTGTTTGAATCCGGGAGAATATGGGCGCCCAAAGAAATGGAATTTGCTCAAGAAGTGATAGAGGAATGTGCTGCTTTTCCTTTTGGAGATCACGATGACTTGGTAGATTCTATGACACAAGCAGTGATGAGATTTAGACAAGGCGGATTTGTAATGCATCCTGAAGACTATCAAGATGAACCAACGCCACAAAAGAGGAGGACATACTATTAATGGCAAACAAATTTCATAGACAAAAATTCTCAACTGGATCTTCAATTAAACGTGACTTTCCTGGTTTAAGAGAATCTAAAAAAGATTTTAGAAAATTTTTACAAAAGTACAAAAACAAACCTCTTGACATAGATGCTGTTTTTAAAAGCTATAAAATATTTAAAAAGAAATAATGGGACCTTTAGCAAAATTTTTACTATCATTAGCAAATCTAGTTAGATCTGGAGGAATTAAAAAAATAGATCAAGCTATTAAGTTTGCTGAACAACAGTTTGGTCAAGTGTCTCCTCTTCTTAAAAAACAGATAGAAATGGTTTTTAAAAAAGCCAAGAAGCCTGAATCAGGAACCAAGAAGAAAGGTGAAGTGGTTCCTATGAGAGAAGGTATAGAATCATTAGACGAATTTAATTTATCAAAAGATGATCCGATGGGTGACCTTGAAAAAATTGTAAAAGGTGAGGGAGATACGGGTCTTCCAAAAGTTAATCCTACAAACATGAGCACCGGTCTTACAAGAACAATAGCTAGAGAGATTTTAATGAAAAGAGGAATTGAGTTATCAAAAGGTATGGATCCAATTGAAGTGTTTAGAAAAACCTTTGGTCAAGACTCTTTGGGAGATGTTGCTAATCTTGCAGAAGAATTACTAGAAATGGATAGAATGGGTAGAAGACCTAAACCATTAACTGAAATTATAGAGCAAGAAGGTTTCTTTGATATTAAAATGCCTAAAGAACCACCTCAAGGATTTAGTGCAGATGATCTTGCAAAAATTCAAAAAGAAATAGATGAGGAGGAAGTATTAAAAAAATTTGACCCAACAGACAGAAAACCAAACGCAGAGGGTGGATTAAATTCCTTGATGGCTTCAGCACCAGATCCTATGGATGAAAGAAACTCAGTAATGGAAAATCTTTCAAGACAATTTTTTAATAGACCTTTAAAAGATTTATCTGACGATGAAATAATTCAAATAGAAGAAATGATGGACGAGATGACTAAAAAACCAAAAGAAGCACCGTCAATTAAATTAGCTGGAGGTGGACTAGCTTACTTAATGGGTATGTAATGAAGATAGGTGAGTATGAACAGATGATGGCCTATCTTACACGTCCTAGATTTAAGGACGGTACAATTCCAAAACAAAAACCTTTTACAAAAGAAGAATTTGAAAAAAGAGCGGATGGATTAGTTCAGGGTTCCTTTGGTGGAATGAGAAGAAACATTGAAGGTGTTAAATTATTAAAAGACACCATGGATGAATTAATATCAAAAGCTTTAGATTCAGGTGCAATTAAATCTAGAAAAGAAGCGGTAGACTTTATTTTAGAAAGAGAAAAATATTATTCTGATTTTATAGAGTCTGAAAAATCAAAAGGTGTAGAGGTGCCTGTTTTATCAAGAGACGAATTTAGTTCTGGTTCCCTGGCTTCTGGAGCTAGACAAGGTATGAGTTTTTTAAAAAGAAAATATAAAGGCTCAGATCTTGAAGCTATTTTAGAAAATCCAAAATTATTAGCAGCAGAATTAGGAGTAGAAGGAGCTTCAGAATTATTAAGATTATTAGGAATGTTTTCAGAAGGAGGTATGGTTGGAAAAAAATCAGGCCCACCACCAGAATCAGGACCCATGCCTCAGGGCTTGAATTTAAAAGACAATACTGATAAAGGTTAAAAATTGGAGAAAATAAATGGCAGATGATACTATAGACAAGGCTCTACCTAACGAGCCTAGAAAAGAATTCTCATTACCTGGTGAAGAAGAAATTCAAGAAGAAGTTTTAGAAGAAGTTAAAAAAGATTCAGAGTCTCCTGATGACGTAGAGATAACTGAAAATGAAGATGGGTCTGTTGACATTGATTTAGATCCGGCTGCTGCAACACCGGAAGGTGGCGATGAGCATTATGCAAACTTAGCAGATTTTTTACCGGATGAAGTATTAGCATCTTTGTCTTCTGATTTAAATTCAAAGTACATGGATTATGTTTCTTCTAGAAAAGATTGGGAAAAAAGTTATACTCAAGGTTTAGATTTATTAGGGTTTAAATATGATCAAAGAACAGAACCTTTTCAAGGCGCTTCTGGCGCGACTCACCCGGTGTTGGCGGAAGCTGTTACTCAGTTTCAAGCGCTCGCTTATAAAGAGTTACTCCCGGCTGATGGACCAGTCAGAACACAAATCTTAGGACTACAAACTCCAGATAAAGTTCAACAAGCTTCTCGTGTAAAAGATTTCATGAATTATCAAATCATGGATCAGATGAAAGAATACGAGCCAGAATTTGATTCTATGTTATTCCATTTACCTTTATCAGGTTCAACTTTTAAAAAAGTTTACTATGATGAGGTGGAAGGACGAGCTGTATCAAAGTTCGTTCCTGCAGATGATTTAATCGTTCCGTACACGGCTACCTCATTAGACGATGCGGAAGCGATTATTCATCGCGTAAAAATTTCTGAAAACGAATTAAGAAAACAACAGGTTGCTGGTTTCTATAGAGATATAGAATTAGGACAAGCTCAAGATAAAGAATCTGAAGTTGACAAAAAAGAAAGAGAATTAGAAGGAGTTAAAAAAACAAAAGACGAAGATTTATATACCTTGTTAGAGTGTCATGTAAATTTAGATTTAGAAGGATTTGAAAATATAAATGAAGAAACTGGTGAACCATCTGGAATCAAACTTCCTTACATTGTAACCTTAGAAGAAGGTTCTACAGAAATTTTATCAATAAAAAGAAATTATGAAATTGGAGATCTGAAGAGAAATAAAATACAGTACTTTGTCCACTTTAAATTTCTGCCAGGACTAGGTTTCTACGGCTTCGGTCTCATCCATATGATTGGTGGTTTGTCAAGAACTGCAACAGCAGCTCTTCGTCAATTATTGGATGCGGGTACGCTCTCCAACTTACCCGCAGGATTTAAAATGCGTGGCATCCGAATCAGAGATGACGCACAATCAATACAACCAGGTGAGTTTAGAGATGTAGATGCACCAGGTGGTAATTTAAGAGATTCATTTATGATGTTACCATTTAAGGAACCATCACAAACATTATTGAGTCTAATGGGTATCGTAGTTCAAGCGGGTCAAAGATTTGCATCAATTGCTGACATGCAAGTTGGAGATGGAAATCAAAGAGCAGCAGTTGGAACTACAGTTGCATTATTGGAGCGTGGTTCCAGAACCATGTCTGCTATACACAAAAGAATTTACTCAGCTCTTAAAAATGAATTTCAATTATTAGCTAGAGTATTTAAGTTATATCTACCACAAGAGTATCCATATGATGTAGTTGGGGGTCAAAGAATGATTAAACAAACAGACTTTGATGATAGAGTAGATATTTTGCCAGTTGCTGACCCCAACATTTTCTCTCAAACTCAGCGTATTTCCCTCGCGCAAACGGAGTTGCAGCTGGCACAATCTAATCCTCAAATGCATAATTTATATCAAGCTTATAGAAATATGTACGAAGCGTTAGGTGTAAAAAATATTGATTCGATATTAATGAAACCAATGCCACCTGCACCAAAAGATCCTGCATTAGAACACATTGATGCATTAGGTGGTAAACCTTTTCAAGCTTTTCCAGGTCAAGATCATAGGTCTCACATTACAGCCCACTTAAGTTTTATGGCAACTAACATGGCAAGAAACAATCCTATGGTGATGGCAAGCTTAGAAAAAAATATTTTTGAACATATTAGTTTAATGGCTCAAGAACAGATTGAATTAGAGTTTAGAAATGAATTACAACAGCTACAACAGATGCAAATGCAGATACAACAGAATCCTATGATGGCTCAACAGATGCAAATGCAAATTTTAGAGATGCAACAAAAGATTGAAGCAAGGAAAGCTATGCTGATTGCAGAGATGATGGAAGAGTTTATGAACGAAGAGAAGAAAATTACATCACAATTTGACAATGATCCAATTGCAAAACTAAGATCTAGAGAATTAGACCTAAGAGCTCAAGAAAATGCTAGAAAAGAACGTGAAGGTAAGGAAAGAATGGACCTTGACAAGATGAGAGCTATGTTAAATCAAGCAAACACTGATGAAAAACTAGATCAAAATGAAGAATTAGCAAAATTAAGAGCTGATACATCAATTGAAAAGACAATTTTAAGTAAGACACTACCTAATTCTGATCAAATGGTGCCAAATATTAACATCATAAGAAAACAATAAGAAAAAAAATGACAAAATCAGAAAAAAAGATTAAAAAGGTAATGAAAAAGTTCAAAAAAGGTGAACTTAATATTGGTGGTTCGGATAAAAAAGTAAAATCACGTAAACAAGCCATTGCAATTGCTTTATCTGAGGCCGGTAAACAAAAAACAAGGAGAAAAAATGGAAAAACTAGATAACATTAAAGATGTTAAAGTTGAAGATCAGAAAGTTGAAGTTGATCCAAGATCAAAAACAACTGCAGACAAATCTTTTAACTTAATAGGTACAGGAGATCCTGAATTAGAAGTTCAAGGTCAAGGTGCTGTGCTTCCGGAAAAAAAAAGAAAATCTAAAGCTTATTAATTATGTGGTTTAGTGCGCTTAAAATTGCTTTAAATGCTGGTAGTAAGATATACGCCAATAAACAAAAAGCAAAAATGGCTATGTCTGAAGCGCAGTTACTACATGCGGAGCGTCAAGCCCGTGGTGAAGAAGCTTATCAAGGTAAATTGTTAGAAGCTCGACAATCAGATTGGAAAGACGAGGCGGTCCTCATTATCTTGTCTGCGCCAATCGCTGTTTTGGCGTGGTCAGTGATAAGTGAAGATCCTGAAGCGATGAATAAAGTAAAACTGTTCTTCGAAATGTTCTCGCAGCTTCCGGGATGGTTCACAAATTTGTGGATCCTTGTCGTGGCGAGTATTTATGGTATAAAGGGTACACAGATTTTTAGAAACGGAGGAAAAAAATAATGAGAAAAAGAATGATGGGCGGCGGAATGATGGGCCGTAGAATGGGATATTCAAAAGGATCAAATGGTAAACCAATAAGTAAAAGTAAAAATAAAGGTTTAGCTAAAATGGCTAAGACAGCAAAAGGAAAAGAAGCAATTAAAAAAATGGGTTTTAATCCTAATAGAATGGTTGCTAAAAAAGGTGGGAGAGCGTAATGGCTGGACTAGGAATAGCTTTAAGAGGTTTTGGAAAAGCTTTAGGTAAGCTTGCTAAAAAACAAAAAACTACTGGCACAGAAGTCATTAGTTCTGTTAAACCTAATCCATCTACTAGAGAATCAAAACATAAAGTAGATTTAGCTAAACTCCCTGGTCAAGTAAAAAGAAGACATATGATTAGTTCTATAATGGGAGACATGGAAAAAACAGCTCGTTCTTTTAGACAAATTAATCAAAAATTAAGAGGTGAGAAAGTTACTAAATCAGGAGTATCCAAAGGAAAGGATAAAAAATAATGGCAAAACTATGTCCTAGAGGTAAAGCGGCAGCGAAGCGAAAGTTCAAGGTCTACCCAAGCGCATATGCAAATATGTACGCATCAGCTGTTTGCAGCGGTAAAGTTACACCCGGTGGTAAAAAGAAAAGAAAAAAAGCTATGGGTGGTGGCATGATGCGTGATTCGTATAGAGTAGGCGGACTAGCTAGAAGAAAAAGATCGGCCTGTGTATAATGGCGAAAAAAGGTTTAAGAGCATGGGTGAAAGAAAACTGGGTCGATATTGCAAACAAGCGGCCGGATGGTTCATACCCGAAGTGTGGAAGAAGTGGTGGAGAAAAAAGAAAAAATTATCCAAAATGCGTGCCCATTGCAAAAGCAAGAGCGATGACCAAAGGTCAGCGTGCGGGTGCCGTAAGAAGAA
>Ga0209645_1000431_pt1 | contig 21605 bp, 23 predicted proteins | sample ETNvirenome_6_30_FD_184070 | JGI IMG/M metagenome (GOLD analysis project Ga0209645, IMG submission 184070) | Marine viral communities from the Pacific Ocean - ETNP_6_30 (SPAdes) (version 2) | ecosystem: Environmental > Aquatic > Marine > Oceanic | place: Pacific Ocean | collected 2013-06-19
CTAAATAAAAGAGTAACATTACATACTGCTGATGCTGTTCTTATAGGAATGTTTGGAGTTATACAAAGTGCAATAGATAACATGAGTTTAAAACAAAAAATAGATACATTAACTAATTTAAGAAAGAGAGATAATTAATGATACTAGGAGATAATATTATTGGTATTATATCAAATAGATTTAACGATGAAGAATTGGATACTTATGTATTTAAATTAAGTATTTTTCCATTTTCATTTTGTTTTGAAAAACATTATGATATTTCACATACAGAAATAAAATTTATATTGTTTAATACTTATACGATTGGAATTTATTTAGCAAAGTAATTAAAAGGGCAGTGGGGATTCTCCTTATATTTATATCCCCATTGCTCTGTAAAGTTTTGATAACTCAACATCACTATTTTTCTTTGATTCTTTTTTTGATTTAGATTTTTTCTTTTTAGGAACTGGTGGCATTATAGTTTTAAAAGGTTCTTTCTTTCGCAACTCTCTAGTTCTTGAATTAGGATACAATCCAAACTCATGCATCATTAAATCCCATCCATTGCCATTTCTTAAAGCTGGATAATCTTTTGTAATAAATTTAGATGCCTGAACATTTAACGATGAAAGAAGTCTTGCTCTTTTTTGTTCGTCAGTCATTCCGTATGCATCATTATATCCAACAATCATTTCAGCAAGCATATTATCTGGAGTTTTAATTACATCATTTAAGGTTGCATAGTAAAATAATTCACCAACTGTAGGACCTAAGAATCCTCTACCTTTTACATCCTTACCTTCCATTCCTTCTTTAAATGTTTTTATTCTTTCGACTGTATCATTCTCCATTAATCTTTGTAAATCTAAATTTAAAATACCACTTAAAAATTCTGTCATTAAATAAAGACCTGCGAATCTAAGTGGAACATGAAGGTCAGGAGAATCCCATTGTCTAGCAATAACAGCATCTTTAGATTTTCTTAATACTTCAGATTGTAATTGTAGAAAAGACATAGGATAATGCATAAACTGAAAAGCAACTTGACCAACTGCACCTAATCCACTTTTAGTACCACCAACTAATGGGGCTTTTTGTGATGGAGAATATTCAAATGCATATTTATTTACCATGTCCAATCCATGATTCTTTGCTCTTTGAATAGCTGCTTGATTACCTAATCCACCTTCTTTCATTTCTTTAAACTTTGAAATAAAACTATATCTAAACATATGTTTTCTTAAAAAGTTCTCTGTTACTCTTTGAAAGATAGCTCCTTTACCAGCTGCGGCTGTCATTGCACTATCAAATGCTCTCCAATTTTTTCCATCTTTATACTGAAGTTTATAGTTTCCATCAGCATCCATTTTTATTTCTATATCTTTTTGTTTAACACCTTCTGTTTGAACTAATCCTTCTGTAAATAAAGGAGATGCTACATCCTCAAATTTAAAACCTTGTTCTTTTTCTACTGCAGTAATTATGTCTGCAAGTGATTGTTCTTTACCTTCTTGACCATATATCTTTTGGTCTTTTGCTAAATCATATTCTCTTAAATATTTTACAAACGCTCTATTACCTACACCTTGTAAATAATACATTCCAGACATTGTATTTCTAGCAGCAGTACCAATACCAAAACCTAACTTACTAAGAAACTGAACTCCTGTTAATGTTCTAACAGTTTTATTAACCCACGATGGTCTATCTTGATAACCTTTTTCAGCAATAGTATATGTATCTAGTATGTAATTACCCAATCCTTCTGCTACATCTGAATCTTTAGGTAAGTTTCTAAGTCCTTCAAACATTAAATTCTTTAAATAATTAGTTTTATTAAATGCAATAGCATCTAATGAATACTTTCTTAATACCGCTATAGGATTCTTTTGATAATTCTCATAAGCAATATCACCTCTAAACAATGCACTTTTAGGAGTACCTATTTCTTTAGACATCTCTGTAAATACTTTAGATAAATCATTTAAATCTGTATCAATATTTTTATAATTATCTTTTTCTGCTCTATCCATTACTTTTTCTATAGTAAGAAATGATTCAATTAAATAATGAGGAAAGTAATTTCCATCTTTAATGCCTTCTTTTACTGCTTTTATTTGGTCATCAATAAGTTTTTCATATCTTTTTACCTTTTCTCCATTAGGAAGTAACATTGCTAACTCATCATTAGTATTTAAATATGATTGTCTTACTACTTTTCTGTGTTGTTTTAACCCATTAATAAGAACAGTTCCCATATCATTTAACAACCCTCTTGATAATATACCTGCTTGAATTACTTCATTAGATATTTTAGTTTTTGTACCATCGTTTTCATATTTAAAATATGAGTTACCTTCTTTTTTTAAATCACCTTCTAAAAACATACGAAGTTCTTGTAGTGGCATTCCTCCATCAGACTTAAATATTTCTGCCATTTCATTTGAAATTCTCATTACTTCCGCTGATTGTTCTGGACTTTTTGGATTGCTAGCAGCTATTGTTAAATCATTTTCTAACTTATCTAAATCTCTAACAGATTTTATACCTAATCTAAACTTAGAATCACCTCTATTCATTATAGCATCAGCTTTTAATAATTTCATTATTTCTTGATTTGCTTTTAAATACGTAGAGAATTGAGTTCTTTCATAATTAGCAGCGTTATTTATTTCTCTATTAATATACTTTGTAATAGCATATTTATTCATTACCCCTCTTCTAACAAATAGATTTTTTTCAAGTATACTAAGTTTTGGATTTTTTAAATTTCTAGATTCTCTAATTAATTCATTCTTTACTCTTCTAAAATCTGCTTCAGTAAACCCAGTAAAAGAATCATTAGCAGGCTTACCAGTACCTCTATCGACAATAATATCAAACATCTTTCTACCAATTTCAGAATCTATATCTCCATAATTTCTTTTTAAAGTATCACCAAGATTATATTTTGTTCCTTCTATATTTACTGATTCACCATTAAATAAACTTCTAAGTAAATCTAAATTTCTTTTAGTAAATTGTTCTGGTGGTTCTATTACTGCGCAATTTGATATTTGAGACATTATCTATAACACTCCAATAATCTTTCTGTTTCATCCTTACCTATGATTCTATCTTTATCTTCAAAAGCAAGTCTTGTTTTTACATCTATATCTTTATAATTACCATACTTAAATAATACACTATAGTTACCTTCACTATCATAAAAGTTCTTTGATGTATTACCTAATCTACCAATATCATGTCTAAAATGCGCTGATAAAGCTGGACTATCATATAGTAATCTATTTGTTACAGCATACTCTAATGTAGGGTCGCTATATGTTCTGTAGAATCCATCATCCATAGCATATAAATCACTTCTATACAACCTAGATTCTTGCTCACTATGAACATCATCATACCTTCTTCTAAATTCTGCTCCGTAGTTTCTAACTATATCTTCTAATAAATCATCATGTTTTTTATCTTTTAAATATCTAAATACAGCAGAACCTAATCTTTTATTTAACTTTAAGCCTGGCATTTTAACATTAGTATTTTTTGCATATCCTATTTCACCAAAATTTAATTGAGGCTTTAACATATATCTAATTAAATTGTTAAAAGCACTTTCTTTTTGGTTAATGTCTAATTGTTTTCCATCTGAAAAATCTTCAATAAATTTAGATACTAATGCATCTTCTGTTTTTCTAGCTATATCCCAATTTTCTTTAGAATAAGGAGAGTCTTTACTTTGTGTATATGTTTCTTGAACAAGCCCACTCATCATTCTATTTAATTTATTAAATTCTAATATAAAACTTTCTTCTCTATCAGGGTCTATTCCTAAATGTCTTACTTGTATATCTCCAGTTTGCATTAACATAGATATAGCATCAATATATTCTTTCTTATTTGTATCAGCATATCGTATAGGATTATCAATAATATAATATTCACCACCACTAAACACATAACTTTTTTTAGGAGCAATCCATCCAGATTCTTTAAAAAATATCTTACCTTCTTTATTTGTTATTTTTTGGTACACATAAGCAGGTGCATTTTTATTATTATATATTCTACCCTTACTTCCAAACTTTATATTCTTAGTTCTAGTTTGATAAAAACCTTTTGTCTTACCCACACTTTTTTCTATTATTTCATTTTCTTTTTCATTTAAATAATCTAAAAACTCATGTGTATTTTTTAATTTATCTTTTGCTCTTAATATAGATTCAGTTTGATTCTTACCAGCATTTCTAATAAATCTTTGTAATGATGCTCTTTGTTTTTGTAAAGCAGAATGCATTAATGAATAACTTTTTACTTCCTTTTCACTAATGCTACCATCATTATATTTATTTAAATATCTTTTTAAAGGGTGGTCTGATATAATACCATCATTATCATCAAGTTGTTTTACTAATTCACTATAATCTACTTCTGGAGACAAACTTCTAAATGCATTTAATCTATCCATTATACCTTCTACACCTATTCTAGCTATTCTTCCATCACTAGTTGATTTATCAGAATAAGATTCAATAGTTAATTTATCTTGAGACATTTTATCAATTAAAAATCCTGATATTGTAGAATCTTTTATTTGTTGAATATTTGCTCTATCAATATCTATTAATATATTTTTAGGTTGCAATCCACCTTTTAATACTTTTTTATAATCATCAACAGTATTTAATATATCATTAAAGAACATATCATTTAATGCAGATTTTTTAGATTCTTGTTGTCTATATCTAAAAGATAATCTGTCATATAAAAATTTACTTGGATTATTATAAAAAGAATTTAACTCAGACCTAACCATACCTATTTCATTTGGTTCAGGAGCTCTTCTACCTGACGAATCAAAAACATCTGTAAGTATTCTTTGTGATTTAGATTTAACTCTTATTATTTCTTTTATTAAATCTTTCTTTATTTCTCTACTAGGACCTTCGCCTTTAATTTGAAAGAATCCATTAAATCCATCTTGTCCATAGTTACTAAGTTCATTATCAAGATTATAATCTGTTGGTTTATCTCCAAATAATATATAATCTAATATCTGTTGTTGGTCTGCTTTACTTGCCCAATTAGGCTTCTTAGCTGCATCAATAATAGATTGTAATGTATTTTTATATCCTTGTAAAAATGCTCTGTATTCTTTTTTATTTGATTTAGATATAGAAGTTACTTCTAATCCTGATAAATTAATTAAATCAGGACTTCTTAAGAAAAATGATAATTCAGTAGATAATTTTTTAACTACTCCAAAGTTCTTTTTAGATTGTTGAAATAATTGCATATGATTAGAAAGATTATCATCGTATCCTGTTCCTAATCCTGCTTTTGTTACTTCACCATCTGATGTTTTACCAAAACCAAATATATCCATAGAAGATAAATCAGTTGGGAATATATATGCATCTACAGAAGAACCTAAATCTTTCCATATAGAGTTTGAAAACTTTGAAGATTTAAGATGATAGTTAAATGCCATATCTACATCAAAGTCTGCTTGGTGTGTTTGCGCTATGTCGTAAACATTTATACCAACAACATTACCTTGTTCTCTATTGTAGAACCCTTCTACTTTTTGTATAGCAACATCACCACCAAGATTAGGCATTCTTAAAGAAAGATTTTCTAAATAATATTTAGTATCTGATGTTTTATTTAATTCATTGTATTTATCAAACAATGTCCCCATAGTTCTATTATTATCAACTTCATTTTCAATACGTTCTATATCTTTTATTTCTTTAGATATATCTTTAGCACTTAGTTCGTTATATGGGTCTTGTACTACAAATTTTCCTGCTATTCTACTTACTTGTATATCTCTTTTTTTACCTTTTTTATCTACTTCTAATATGTATTGTATCTTATTTACATCAGTCATTTGTGTAGACCTATCTTCATAAGATAATTTTTTACCACCAATACCTACTTGTACTCTATCTCCAGAATTACCAACATTTTGAAATAAAGGAACAGAACCTTCTAAATAAGGTATTAATACAGAGTAAGATGCTCCTTTTGTTTTAGGACTTCTAATACCATTAATCAATGCTTGAGTAGCAGTTCTTCTTATATTTGACCTAACAAATACAGAGTTAGGGTCTATGCCATATGACATTAAAGTCTCAACTGCTCCATTTGCTGAATCTTCAAACATTAAATTATCTTCTCTTAATTTTCTAAATAAGAATTGAGTAGCAGCTTGTCTATTGCCACCTTCTCTAGATAGTTCTCCAATCATTTTAAAGTATGCATCTAATTTATTATCATAATCTACAAACTCATCTCTAAAAGATTTATATCCATCTGAATCTAAAAAGTCCGATATTGCATAAGTAACATTAGCAATTCTTTTTCTATCTTCTACTTTACCTAAAAATATATTTTCTAATTTTATTTTTGCAGAATATTGGTCTTTGTTTGCATCTGTTATCTTATTTAAAACAGAAGAACTAATATTAATATCATTTACTTTATCAATTGCTTTCATATCATTTGCACTAAGAGATATTTTATCTTTATAAAATGCTTTAGCAGCTGATTCAGTAGTTAATATATCTACGCCTTTTGCTTCCATTAAGTCTGCAATTTTAGAATCGTATACAAAATTTGTTTTCATTAATACACTATTCATATTCTCATTAAAGTGAACAGTTGGTTTTACACCTGCTGTACCATGTTTATTTTCACTAGCAGTAGCGTCTCTACCCTTATGTAGATATAATAAACTAGCAGCTTTATGAGATAAGTATGATTGTGCATTCATAGAAGAACTAATAATACTTTTAAATAGTTTATCGTCTCCCACTTCATCAATATTTTCTTTTATTAATTCTTTACTATATCCACTTTTCTTTAATATTTCTTTATATATATTACCAGCAGTAAGTGGATTAGACTTTACTGCAGTTTCATCTGCTATAGTAACAATGTTTAATCCTTCATCATTTAAATATTCATCTATATATTTATTTTGGTCATCAGATAAAAAGTCTTCACCTTTTAATACTTCTAATAAATTTTTATTTGCCTGTACTTTTGCTCCTGTAGCTTCTCCCAGACTAACATATTTAAAAAACCCAGATGCTAAATCATTTCTTTTAAATGAATTATCAGCGTTCTTTACTATATCATTAAACATACTTGAAGATATTTTATCAAAGTACATTGCTCTTAACATTTGTCTTGCATCTGATTTAGAAACTGCTGATTCTGTATTCTTTACAAACTCTCCATATATTTTTTGATAATGTTTATATTCTTTACTTTTAGAATCTAGTGATGCTAGTTTAGAATCGTACCAAGATTTAAACTTCTTAGTTAATTGACCATTAATAGTTTGATTTGTAGGTATTGCTAGTGTAGTGTTTTGACTAACAATAACAGAAACAAAATCAGACATAGGTTGCATATCTTTATCTTGTACAGCTTCATCAGTTCCTTTAATAAAATTATTAACATCTTCCATCCCTCTACCATACATCTTGCTACCTTCAATTACATCTGCAAGATTAGGTATTTCTAGTATATCTGTTTTTCTACCATCCCAAGTAGCAGTTTTATCTATTATTAATATATCAATATTATTATCTGGGTCTTGTGTATCTCTAAATTCTTTAGCAAACTCTGATAAAACTCCTTTACCAACAGGTCTATTAGAAAGTTCTAAAGAAGCTCCTCCATTTGAATCTTGAGATATAGTAACAGATTTAACATAATCTCTACCAATTATATTATTTAATAATTGAGGTAATGCTTCTCTATTAAATGATTCTAATTCTTTATTGTATGATTCTGGATTAAACTGTTGCAATCCTTCGTCATCAATGTATGTATATTTTTGTACTAATGCTTTACTTATCTCATCTCGTATATTTTGAAATTCTTTTTTAAATCCTTTAATGCCAGATTCACTTAATGCTAAGTTAGCATTTTCAATTAATATTTTTAAATTATCTTGTTTTAATTCTTCGTTAAATTTTTCATACTTTACTGATATTGTAGTAGGAGATATAGCATCTGATGATGATATGTTTAATGTGGAGTAATCAGACATTGCTTGTGCTTCAGCTGCTTGTATTTCAAAATATTTTTCTTCGTTATATCCTTTTTTAAATACTTCTAAATATTGAGATAAATTTTTTAATATATACTTTGCATCACCTTTTCTATTTGCTTCTGCTATTACTTCTTTAAATGTAGGATTTTCTGATAGTTGTAAGTCTTGTCCATGTTTGTTTCGTAAGTATGTTGCAAACTTAGAAGTCATTCTATCTGTTCTTCTTTTAAGTGCTATACTATCATCTGGATTTATATTAGCATCATATAAGAAGTTATCTAAAACCATAGTTTGCATTCTATTGTCATTAGATAATGATTCAATAGTACGTTCTATTTCTTTTGCTATACTATCTACAGATTCAGCGACTTGATTATTAACAAACTCTTGATTAATGTTATCTTTTAAATCTGATAACTTTCTTAAAAACTCCTGACTTAATGCATCAGGTGGGTTTTTCATAATCTCATCAAGTGCAAAGTTTATTTCATCTCTTTCTTTTGCATCTGTTATTTGTTTTCTATCTCCAACAACACCAACTTCTTCATCATTAATATATAATTTATTAATTAGATTAGTTATATTATCTGCTTGTACACCTTGCTCATTTAATTTATCTATTGTTTGTTTATACTCTGAAAAAACTTCTTTATTAAAATCTGTAGTTAATCTATACATACTATCAATAGACGAAACAATATTTTTAGATTGCTCTAAATTAATAGAAGGTTCTACATCTATATAATCTCCTGTTATTAAAGATAATGCTTGTAATGATTTTTTATATTTATCTACATATTTTACTGCTTCTTCTTTACTTAATCCTGATAGTCTTTGATTATTTAAAAATGAAGTTATTTGAGATTCGTCAGGTATAACTAAAATTTTTCTACCATTTCTAGTGTCTATTCTAGCAAAATCACTTACTTGTATATTTTCTAATATAGATATATGATTAGGAGTAATGTTTGGAGAGTTTAATATTCTAGAATAATGCCATCTTTGTTGCTCTCTTACAAGGTCTTGAGTCATTTCATAACCTTCTTTTCTAAAAGCATTTACAATAGTTTCTGCTTTATCAAAAGTAAGTTTATTTCCTTCGCCAGGCTTTAATTCTCCTTTAGTTTTACCACTACCTTGCCCCCATACTTGAGCAATAAGATTTATTTGATGTTCAATATCGTCAAATTTATTTTCTGTTTTTAATTTAGTAAAATCATCTGGTGAGATTTCTCCCGCTGTAAGTTCTATTCTATCTCCATCTTGTATTTTAGGAACTTTATTTCCAAATTGTTCTACTAATACTCTATATAAATCTGTTTGTCTATCTGATAAATTGTCTACATTACCTTCTGCTATATTAAATAATGCCTCTCTTTTTTTACTATACTTATGTTTTTGTAAAGCATATATAAAAGCATTTGAATCTGGCATAATATTTTCTGGATATTTATCACCAAAATTTTCTAATCTTATTTGGTCTGTCATTGCTTTTATTGTATTTTTTATATCAGATTTTGTATTTGCATCATTTTGTAAATCTTCAATCTTTAACATTTCACCAGTTGTTTGTGTAATTGTTTCAACAAAACCTGCGTCTTCTAATGTTTTTCTTAATTTTAAAAACTCTGATATTTCATGATAATTACTATCTGTTTGTACGACTTTATCTGTAAATATGTCAGCCATTTTAAATGGTTTTTCCATATCAAATACGTAATCTGCATCATGTTGAATACCTAATTTTTTTCCAATATCTTTTAATGTTTGTATATGCAATGCTCCAACATTATTTAAAGCACCATCCATTAAACCATTCTTCCAAGTTTCAAAGTTTTCTATAGATAACTTCTTACCTTTAAGAGGTCCTTGAGTTATTTCTATATTTTCTAATTGTCTAGATATATTTTGTATTTGGTCAGCGGTAAGATTATCTATATTTATAAAGTTGTCTCCTACCCTAGCATCTGTTAAGTTTTTTTGTAATGCTGTTATTTTATATAAATCATGAGCATATAAAGCTATTCTTGAGTTAGGAACACTACCTGCTTTTCTAGGTACTCCTTCACCTTCTTTAGTTTGAGATTGATTTCGATGGTCTTTTGTTTCAAATATTTGTTCTATTCTTTTTACAACTGGGTCATCTATTATTCCAGAATAAGCAGCTGAAAATTGTATATCATCATTAAATGCTTGACCATAATGCTCTAATGCTGTTGCATCAAGACCTAAATAATTAAGTGCTTTTATTCTATCAGAAAAATCGCTATTAATATTCTTATAGTTTTCCTCAAACAATGGTCGTTTCATTCTAGAGAAAAATGCTCCAGTTATAAAATGAGCAGCTAACTCTTCACCTTCCATTGCTAATATTAAATTAGTATCTAGTATTGTATTTAAATCAAAGTATAAACCACCTGCTATCATTCTACCCATTGATGCAGTAACATCTTCTTTTGCTTCTTTATAAAAACTTTTCCATACAGTACTTGGGTCTACCTCATCCATTATTTCTTTTATAGCTTTAACAGCATCTTTCTTTTCCATACTTTTAAAACTATACTTACTAGCTATTTGACCTATTGTACTATCTTTTAAATAATTATCTCTTGTTAAAATTCTAAGTAATCCATTTGCTTGGTCAGCTGTTAATTCATTATAATCTTTTTGTTTAATTTTCTTTAAAGATTTTCTAAGTGCATTAGCAGTTCTCATAACAGGAACTCTACCCCCACCACCAATCATATCAATTGCTGGTAGAAGTGTAGAAAATAATAACGCATCCCCTACATCTTTAGCAGGGTCAAATTCTTTTTCAGTTGCAATAGAATAAACACCATCTTGCATTAAATTATATGTACTAAATAATACTGCTTGGTCAGCTGCTCTAGCAAAGTATCTTGTTATTTTATTAGAAGTATCAGTTCCTAACTTTGTATTTAATGAAGCTCCAATAACATCTGTTAAGTTATTTATATGAATACCTTTTCCTTTTAATGCTCCTGTTGCCTCATCAGATATTTTTAATAATAATTGGTCATCTACTCCTGAAAAATCTTTTTTAAGTGAATTAAATACACTAGCTCTTACTTCTCCTTCTACTTTAGTTATTTCATCCATACTTATTTCGTATTTAGAAAGAGCTCCTTGCGGTCCTTTTAATGATTTATCTTTTAATCCTCTCCTTACTGAAGACTCTACCAATTCTTTTCCTAAACCAAACTCACTTTTACTAGCAAACTTTGCAGCTGCTTCGGCTGCTTCTCCTACGACTTTTGTAGTACCTAATTTATGTATAGCAGATACACCACCTCTTAAACCTAATCCAATATATTTCATAGGTAATAAGAAACCTATACCTTGACCTACTACCTTACCAAAGGTTGCCATACCTTCAGTTTGATTATTCATTATATCATATGGATTTTTCTCTCCTGTAGCAGCTTCATACCCTATACTAGGTAAACTAAATAATGCACTATCTAATACATTCCAAGTAGCTGCTCCCAATCCATGAAGTACACCTGATTTTTTATCAGAGTCTACTGCTTCTTCAGATAAACTTTGGTTTAATTGTTCAAATAATGATTTACCTTGAGTAGGTGATTGTGCTAATGATGTTCTAGGTGATTGTACTTGAGATTGATTTCTTAATTGGTCAAGTAACTGTAAAGTTAATTTATCAGCCATGTTTTAAAATCCTATAAAATCACTAGGAAAAATTTCTACATCTTCTCTTATTGGACTAGATGCTTCTCTTAATTTTCTAGAAATTTTATTAGATTCAACAATTTCTTTATTTAATTCTTTTAATTGTCTATCTAAATCTGATTTCATATCATCTTGTTTTAATGATACATTTTTTAAAAATTCAGGCGCTTCTACTTCAGCTTTTACAAATGTATTATATGTATTAATATTTTTTTCTAATTGTTTTAAATCTTCAATTACTTTTTCTCTTTCTTCTTTTAAATTTGAAGTATTTTTATTTGAATGTTTTATAGCAGTTTGTATATCTACAATAGATTCAAACCCAGTATCTACTTCAAGTTTAGGGTCTGTATCTGAGTCTATATCAACGCTTAATTGTTTTAAATCTTCACTTATTAAATCAAAGTCTCTATCTATAGTGTAATCACCTTTAGCAAATTCAATCATCTCTTCTGTTAATTTTACTTCATTATCTAATGATTTTTTCATTGTTTTAAATTGATTAAGCATTGCTTCATTATCTGCTCCCTCACCTAAAACACCTAATTGTTGAAATGATGTATATAATTTTTTGTCATAATCATTCTCAAAAGTATCTTTATCTTTTAAATAGTGTAATCTAGAAGCTATATTTACTATCGCATCAGGACTTTCTTGTTCATATGCAGACCAAGTAGCAGCTACTAAATCTCTTGCTATTTCTTTATCAAGTTCAAGACCATCATCAAAAAGACCTTTTCCTTTTGTTAAATCATTAACAGCTGATTGTAATCCATCATCTTCATCTTTGTATTCAAGGTATAAAGAACCTAATGGAGATGCTTGTAAAAAATTACTTGCACTTTTTGTTTTCATTGTTTTATTTACTTTTTGTAGTAAATCAATGTTTGCTCCCATTACTTCTATGTTTTGTTTTTGCTCTTGCATTGCTAATTGTCTTTGTTGAATAGCTGATGATTGAGCCATCTGCATCATAGATAAACTTTCTTGTACTCTTGTTTGCTCTCTTCTTTCTTGTGATAAGAGCATTCTTTCTAAGGCTTGCATTGCTGTAGACATATTAAAATATTCCTAAAAATCTACTTCTACTCATATCAGAATAAAGAGACTTTTCATATTCAAGTTTTCTTTTTTGTGATTTTAACCTTGCTTTTTCAGATTCAAAACCACCTACTATTTCTCCCATTTTTAATCCAAATTGTGAAGTTAAGTCTTCACTCATTCCTGTTGCTTGTTCTTTAATTCTTTTTTCTGCTCTATCTTCTTTGCGTTCTATCTCTCCGCTATAAGCTAAGTTAGTTCTTCTTGTACTTTCTTCAATATTACTTCTTATATCTAATAAATTATCAGATGTTTGTTTACTTAATCTTTTAATATCTGTTTCAAACTTTTGTGTAGTAAAATCTTTTTGAGCAAATGTAGTAGATTCTAATTGATTTTGAGCTTTTTCTAAATCTTTTAAAGCATTTACTGCTAAGTTATATTTAACAGAAGCATTATCTCTTTCTTGACTAGTTCCTTTTGCTCCTTGATATAAAGACAATCCTAATCCAGCTGCGGCTAAAGCAATTTGAACGTATTGTTCTTTTAAACCAGTTGTAGGATTTATTGTACCAGCACCTAATGTATCTACTACATCTTCACCTATCTTACCATAATTATCTATTAATTTTTTTTCATGCTTACTTACATGCCATAAATCACCACTTGATGTTTTAGCAATTTCTGTATCGCCAAATCTTCCATGTTTTGATAAATGATTATTTGCTATGCTCATTCTCTGCTCCTACCATATCTTACTGATGGATTTAACATTCTATCTAAATAACTAGTAGTAGGGTCATCAAACTCAGGTATATCTTTACCAAAATCTAAAGGTTCTAAACTAACATCGCCTTCAATATCTATATCGGTATTACTTAAAGGTAAATTTCTTGATGATTTAAAATTAGTTGAAGGAGAAACATTAGACATTGCTTCTTCAAACATACTTTTATATTTTATTTTAGAAGATTCTACTGCTATATCTTTAGCTGATATTACTTCATCTCCAAATTTATATTCACCTAATCCAAATCCCATCTTTGTTGATTGCATCATTCTTCCAAAAATACCTTCAGGTCTTTCCATTTCTCCGTATTCACCTTCTAATACAGATACATCATCACTTATATCTTCAGCTCTACCAGCAACTGTTGAAGCTAAAGCAAGAGTATCAGATACAGAACCTATAGTTTTATTAAAAGAATCTTGTTCAAATCGTAATTTCATATCTTCTAATTTTATTAAATCTTCTGATGAAGCAATATTATACATACTTGATTTATATTTACCTTCAGAAGAACCTACTGAAAATGCTGTTTTGTATAGATTATTAGCCATTAGATTATATACTTTTACTATTTAATTTAATAATTTCACTATGCTTTATCTAGCACTTTTTTATAAAGAATATTTCTATGTTTAACGTATTGAATTAAGTCTCCAGAGACTAATCTAAACACAGAAATACCTTCAGTTAATTCATTTAACGTAGGAACACCTTCATTAATAGATGCTCTTTCTTGTTTTTTATGTATTGATACTCTTAATTCTCTATCCATTATTTAACATTCTTTACTCTAAACACAACAGATAAATCATTTATTTCAAATGTTGCTCCTGCAGTTCCAGTCATATGTACTTGAAAACTATATATATTTGTAGCTTCAGAACTAACAGCAGGTTTTAATTCTGCATGATACCATTGAGTTACATCACTTGATTTATTTTCTAATGGAGTATTTGTTGCACTTCCATTTGGTAATCCACTTGAAGTACCTTCAAATTGTTTATAAGTATCTGTATCTCCATTAGTAGTATATCTTACATTTAAACTACTAGCATCTCCTTTATATGATAATCTAACTCTATATACTTTTTTACGTACACCAGAATCTCCATAATTCATATCAGCAGTTACTATTTTTACACTACTTTCAGAACTAGAATTATTCCATTTTTTAACTACACCATTTCCAAAAGACCAAATTAAATCTCCATTTTTATCAGTAATTAAATTTGTAGTATATCCTCCAGAAGAAGGTTGAATAATAGCTGTCCCAAATACCCAACTTTTAGTTACCATATCATAAATAAATATATCTCCATCATCTTCTCCAGCTCTTCCTTCACTACTTCTATGAATAACAATTTGTCTTTGAAGTGGAAGATAAGCAATTTGAGAAAATATATCATCAGAAGTAAACCAAGAATCTGTATTAATTTTTCTAACACCTTTTTGTTCTAGTAAATTATGAACTTGTCTACCATCATATAAATAACATCCAAAATTATTTACCCAAGCAATACCAAAATCTGTTTTGCAAACAGCAGCAGGTCTAAGGACACCTTTAAATTCAAAAGTATCTTCTAAAAATTCTACTTCTTGAGATATATTTATTAAATGCATTTTATTTTTTTTATATTGTAATAATCTATCTGCGTATGATGCTAAGGCAGTTATTTCATCTCCATCCTGAACACTTACTTCTAATCTTCTTGATAATGGAAATGTATCAAATTTATTAACAACAGATTTAAGCATTAAATCTCCATGATTTTTATAAAATCCATTTGAATTTTTATAAGCAATATTTGCAATATAAGCAACTCTATTTGCAACTACAGCGCAAGAATAACCAACAGTATTATTACCTGTAGTAGTTCCCATTTGAATATCTAATAAATTTGTAGGGTCACTATCGTATCCATTTCTACTATTAAATGTTTCAGCAGTTGGAGGATTTTCAATTAAAACACCTCCATCTATTTGATATTCATAATTAGTATCTGCTTTACTATCAGCTGCTGTCCACGAATTATATTCTATAGCAAAAGTTTCTCTTCCTCCTCTTTCTAAATCTATTTCATATAAATGATACCATGTATTTGTACTATCAGTTTCTTTTTTATAATACATATTTGCGCCTGTTATTCTTGCAGTATCTTTAGTATCCCAATAATGCCCAGCAATAACACCAAAACTTAAAGAAGCATTAGGAACTCCAAGAGGAGCAAATAAAAATCTATCATGAATAAGACTTTCTTGATTTTCATCATATACCCAAGTAAATCCTATATTATAGGCTTCTCCTATAACAAATGTATTAGTATTAGCCCATGTTATTGTTCCGTCTGTATATGCTTTTTGGGCAGTCTCAACACTTACTATTTTACCACTATACGAACCTCCTCCAGTTCTTGAAATTCTAGCTCCAACCATAGCAGAAGTAAAAACATCAGTAGATGTAGTTAAAAAATTACTTCCTCCTCCATTAGCTGTTCCACTTGCTCCATTTGCATTCCAAGTTCCAGAATTTTCTCTAACACCAGTCCATTGACTACTAAAAACTAAATACCCTTCTGTCGGGTCATAAGGACCAGAACCAGTATTTTCTATTACAATATTTGTATCAGTAGGGGAATGTAATTTACATTCAGTATTTATCCATCTATTAATTTCATGTCCTACTTGTTGAATAGAAGCAACTGTTACAGTTGCAGTATTTGAAGTGCTACCCGGGTCTGTAAATACTATAGTGTCTCCAATTTCATAACCACTTCCACCATAATATATATCTGCTCCAGATGGTTTTGGAATAGTAATTGTAGGATTTCCACTTCCATCTGTTACTATTTTTACTTTAATATGACTTCCATCGCCACTTGTAGATGTTTGATTAACACTATAATGTGTTTGATTTGTTTGCCAAGCAGTTACAGATGGGGTACTATCACTAAATGTTTTAACACCATTATTGCTAAATCTTAATCTATTAACATAACCAATCCAATTATTATATTCAAGATTATCTCCATATTTATTAGCATCTGATATTCTAATATTTCCATCAACTTGCCAAAAAATATATCTAGCTTCATCATTATCTAATGCTAAAATTCCATTATTCCATAAATTAGTAGAATAATGATATGTACTTATTTCATCGCCACCTCCAGAAGTTCTTAACATTAAATAATCTTCTCCATCGTCAGAAGGTATAGGATAGCATTCTAAACTATTTATAGTCATTTCATCACCTGAAGCAGCTGTAAAATTACTAACAGTTATTCTAAATACTCCAGTTGACGCTGCACTATGCGATGTAAATTCAATTAAATGAACTCCTTGCATATCATCTAAACTGCTACCATTATTAAAAATATTTTTATCTGCGCTTGCAAAATATCCGCTACCTCCATTTAAAACTAATTGAGCAGAACCAGAACCATGACTATATCCACTAATATCTATTTTTAAAATATATTTATGACTATTAAGTCCCCCATGTTTTCTATTAGCTGCTGTTTGTTCAAGATATCCACCATTACCAGCGCTTCTATTGTATATAAAATTTGTTGCATTTTTACTAATGTCTCCATTCACTGTCCAATAACTACCAGAATTTTGATTTGTTATTCCATTAAATAATACATCATAATGTCCTAAACTTTTCATATCATGACGAAAAGAAAATAAATTATATCCATGATTTCCTGAGCCTTGAGCTGCAACAGTACCACTATCAGCAGTACCAGCTACATGCGAAGTTGAACTACCCATACATCTAATTCTACCTATTCTATCTACCATAACATTAGTAGCTTGCGATAATTCGTCATGTTGTAAATCTCTAGGGTCAGTATTATTATTCATTCCCCCATGAAATGGATTTATTTCTATAATTTGTTTAGGCACTAAGCACCTCTTACTTCAGGTCGCCCTACAGATTCTTCGTATTCTATATCTTCTATAATATATCGTTGAGAGTTTTCAGGTAATTCGCAAACAGCACAATCTTCTTCACTAAAGTCTGTACCATTCTCATATGCTATTTCATCATGTTTAAAAACATCTAATCTAAGACCGCCTTCTTTACCAGATATGCGACCTCCACCTCTTGCTATTTCCTGTAAGGTATCATCCTGTTCAGGAATTTCTTTCTTTTCTTGCATCCTCCACACTCCTTTATTTTTCCTCTAGTAACTACATTAATTGCTCTACCGACTGTGTCACCAAAGCCTGTATCGTCTGCAAATAAGTCTACATCTATTTTCATTAATATGAACTTCTGTTTTTAGCTAATCGTTTTTTCATTCTAGCATTAGCAGCTATGGCTCTATCTTTTCCTCTTTTAGCACCTTCTTCTTTAACACTAGTATCTGGTTTTTGAGTCATTTTCTTTTTGCCATAACTTTGACAATCAGACATAGATTTATAACCCATTGCTTTCCAACCTGTTTTACATTTCATTTTACTTGGCATCTTTTTTTTCCTTTTATTATATGTTCTACGCATGCCTCCAGTTTTTAAAGAACTACCACGACCTGTATCTTTACTAGATACATCTGCTAATCCTATAACGTCAGACATTATTTTTTATATTTTTTAGTTCTAATGGATTTTTTAGCTGACCTATATCCTGAAATACCTCCTGCGATAGCCCCAGCTACTCCACCTGCTAAATTATCTTTATATTTCTTTGTAGATAATCCTGATGCTATACTTCCTAATTTAGCTCCACCAATTGCCATACCTGCAACTTGACCTTTAAGATATTTTTTTTCTTTTGCTGTCATCTTACGACAACCGCCTTTTCCATCAGATATTTTACCTATCCCACATCGTTTACTTTTTTTACCTTTTTTCATAATATACTCCTATTTCCAACTTATTCGTTTACTGCTCGTTTTCTTTTTCATTGCAGATGTACATTGAGCCATTGTAGGTCTACAAGCGGGATAACCTTTTCGTTTTTCACCTTTGCGTCTTCCACATGGTTTTCCAGTTTTACAATCTACCCAACCTTTACCTTGATTGCGAGAAAACCATTTTCTTAATCCTTCTTTAGCCACTACTTCTTTTTTCTATGAGGAATTGTTTGAACTTTAAATGAAGCAGTAAGACTAGCTCCTTTATGAGCTTTATATCCACCTCTTGGATTTTTCATAAGTTTTACACCTCTACCAGATTTCATCCAATGATAACCTTTTGGTGCTTTTACTTTTTTATTCATTACTTCTTACCTTTTTTACTAGAATTACCCCAATTAGCTGCTCCAACTTTTCTGCATTTACTCAATGCCCCTGAAGCATATGCTGATGGCCATACTTTGTATCTTGCTTTTACTTTATAATAACACGCATCTTTTTTTGACATATTAACACTTCCATCTTCTTCTAGCTGCGCAAATTCTTTTATCAGGAGTTTTTGAACAACTAATGTTATGCATTCTCATTTGACCTGCAGAACGACTACAATAACTTTTTCTACGTTTTGCTGACTTACTACCAGCTTTTACTTTACCAGTTACTGCTGTCTTTAACTTAGAACCTGGGTTCATTCGTCTATAAGCTGCTACACCTGCTCGTGTCATTCCAGCTCCAGATTTAGTGGAGCGAAAGTTCTTTTTATTTTTAGCAGGCATATTACCTTGTTTACGAGCCATTATAATCCCATTCGACTTTCTACTTTTTGTAGTCTTTCTTCTAGTTCACTTAGTTTATCTAAAACAAGTATCATTGTTTCATCAACTTCGACTATAGGTTCTTCTTTTTTCTTTTCTTTCTTAACTTTTTGTGAAGGCATTATTTACCCCATACCATTCTAATTGCTACAGATAAGATGTCCATACATTCTTTTGCAATCTCTTGCTTTTCTTTTGCACTAAGTTTACCATCTTTCATAGCTTCATTATATCTTTCAGCTACTTCTTTAAATTCTTTTAAGATAGGTCTCCACTTTACAGCAACTACACTCATGTAACCACCAATTAAAATAGCAGCCAAATATGCTGCGTTACTTAACGATAACCATTCCATTATTTATTCTCCTTTAGTGTTTCTTTTATTTCTGCAATATCTTGCATAATTACATCAAGTTTATAAGCAATAAGTTCTCTATCGGCAATTACTTCTCTCTTATCTGCTTTTAATTCTAATTCTTCTTTTAATAAATCAACATCGTATTTCATAAATCCAAATGCTAACGTCACGGAACAAATTAAAGCAATGATTGTTATAATGTTTTCTATTGATATGTTTGTATTTAATTTCATGTATTTCTTAATCTTTCTACTTCTTGTTCTAATACTTTAATTCTTTCGTTTTGTTTAATATCAGCAGGTATTTCAGCATCTTGATTAGCTTCTGCATCTTCTTCTATATTATTAATATGTTCTTCATTCATAGCTACTTGATATTCTAAAAAAGAAATTCTAGCATTTAATTGACTATATCCCCAAACTAACATAACAACAAACGTAACAGCTTGTATAATCATTGGAAGACTTATAGTCATCGCACTACTATCTGATATTGGTTTAGTGTTTTCCATTTAATCTGCTTATAACTCCTTTGATTTCAGATACCTGATTATCTAAGTCATTTATTTCTTTCGTTAAGTCATCAAATTTTCTATCTAATTTTTCATCAGACTTATTCCATCTGTCTATTAATTTTATAACCATTCCTTCCATATTTTCAAGTGTTTCACTCTGTCCCTTGTTTTCTATCTTTAGTTCTTCTATTGCGTTGGCTTGCTCGTTTCCTCTTTTGCTCATTGAGTATACTAAGTACACTAATAAAGCCCCTACGACACCTATCATACCCGCTTCGCTGTAAATCTCCATGAAGTTCATTATTATTCTTTTTCTTGTTTAATACATTTTTCGCAGACTCCAAGATATATTTCCCCTTTTGGTTTATTACAAAATATGCAATAATATGGGATTTTTTTCATCGGACTCTTCGTAGTTCCCTGTTAATAAAATAGTTATGATTAAAGTCATCTTCAGTTAAGATTACTTTCTTTTCCTTTTTTTCTTTCCCCAACTTAAAGGGTTTAAATTTAATTCTGTTTCGTACCATTCTAATTGTTCTTGCATTTGTGTTATTTTTTTATCTTCTTCCTCTATGTGCTTACTTACAAGGTCTTCAATGTTGGTATCAGCAAGTTCAACTCTTCGCTCAAGTTCACCAATTCGGTTTTCAATTTGTAAGTACGAATAAACAAGTCCAGCGACAAGAGCAAGCACTTGCATAGCCCACTTAATATTAATAGATATAATAGCGTTGTCAGAGAGTATAGTTCCACGATAGCTCCTTGCCGTTTTAGGTTTGCCATCACTCATACCTCATAACCAGCTATTGACCATCCACTATCACAAGCCATAAATATAAAGAGTAAAAAAAACAATCCCATAAAAATTATTATTTTCATTATGTCTGAATAATCTTTTTTCACAATACCATCCACCAAGCAGCTGCTACCTCAACAAATATATCTGATGCAGTATTAATTGCCCATCTTTGTTTAGTACCATACGTTTCTTCTGTACCTTCAACGTACACTTCAAATATTTCCCATGCTATACCTATTATAAGTACCCATAAGACTGCCCATAAATCTGATGCACCTAACCATTGTGCTACTTTTGCTATAAATAATCCAGCTGCTAGATGATAGGATGTCCACCCATCTAATGCTCCTGAACTAACTTGCCATGAATAAAATGTTGCTAAAGGATTTTTCATTTAATTAACACTTTCTGATTGTTTAATTCCTTGTCCATTATTAAACCAACTAACTTCTTTTGTTTCATCTTGCATTAACATTTTAGTATATAATAAATCTAAATGTTTAATAAGCATTGCTACTTCTGGCATATGTATAACCAATTCTTTTTTAGGAGAAGGTTGTTCTTGTTTTTTTTGAACACCATTTTGTTTATTATATATTTCTGCTAATGTCATTTCTTTATATGTTTTGCACCAAAATTTTCTACAATTCTTGATA
>Ga0209645_1000432_pt1 | contig 21579 bp, 11 predicted proteins | sample ETNvirenome_6_30_FD_184070 | JGI IMG/M metagenome (GOLD analysis project Ga0209645, IMG submission 184070) | Marine viral communities from the Pacific Ocean - ETNP_6_30 (SPAdes) (version 2) | ecosystem: Environmental > Aquatic > Marine > Oceanic | place: Pacific Ocean | collected 2013-06-19
TGCTCGTGCATGATGAGAGTGGTAAATGGATTAGGCCAAATAACATACTTAACAACTGGCGTGTAACAAAAACATGTCTTAGGTTGGGTAGTAAAATTATTGGTAAGTGTTTAATGGGTTCTACATCGAATGCTTTAGATAAGGGTGGTGAAAACTTCAAGAGATTGTACTATGACTCTGATCCGAGCAACAGAAACGCCAACGGTCAAACCAAAAGCGGTATGTATTCACTTTTCATCCCTATGGAATGGAACATGGAAGGTTTTATAGATAGATATGGTATGCCAGTGCTTGAGACGCCTTCTAAGGCTGTTTTAGGCGTTGATGGTGAGATGATATCAAAAGGAGCTATAAACTACTGGGAGGACGAGGTTAAGTCGCTTAAAAACGATCCTGATGCATTGAACGAATACTACAGACAGTTTTCAAGGACTGAGTCTCATGCATTTAGAGATGAAAGTAAGAGTTCTATATTTAATCTAACAAAGATATACCAGCAGATAGATTATAACGATAATCTAATACGTGATAGAGTATTAACTCGTGGATCTTTTCACTGGAAGGATGGTAAGATTGATACTGAGGTTATTTGGACACCTAACGATAGAGGTAGGTTCTTAGTATCGTGGATACCAAATAGTAAGTTGCAGAATAATATGCAAATAGCTAATGGTAATAAGATACCAGGGAATGCTCACATAGGTTCATTTGGATGCGACTCGTATGATATATCTGGAACAGTTGGTGGTGGCGGATCTAATGGTGCTCTACACGGACTAACAAAGTTTCATATGGATGATGCTCCTGTTAATGAATTTTTCTTGGAGTATGTGGCTAGACCACAGACTGCTGAACTATTCTTTGAGGATGTTTTAATGGCCTGTGTGTTTTATGGTATGCCGATACTGGCAGAGAATAACAAGCCTAGATTATTGTATCATTTTAAGAACAGAGGGTATAGAAAATACTCATTAAATAGACCAGATAAACCTACAAGGGGGCTTTCTAAGACAGAGAAAGAGCTAGGTGGTATACCAAACTCATCAGAGGCTGTAAAACAGGCACACGCATCAGCTATAGAGACGTACATAGAGAAGTACGTAGGACTTGATACGGACGGTACGTATAGGTCTACAGATGAGATGGGTTCTATGTATTTTAGTAGGACCTTACAAGACTGGGCACGGTTTGATATAAACAATAGAACGAAGTTTGATGCATCGATAAGCTCTGGACTAGCTATAATGGCTAACCAGCAGCATCTCTACCAAAAGGTTAAAAAAGAGTCGAAAATAAGCATTAACTTTGCAAGATATAACAATAAGGGAAGTATTAGTCAAATAATTAGATGAAAGAGATAAACATTTCTATAGATCCATCATCTTTTCCAAGTCAATACGTACCTGACGCAAAAAAGAGCACAAAAGAGTTTGGGCTTCAGATTGGTCAGGCTATACAGTATGAATGGTTTAAAAAAGATAACGGTGGTTCTAAGTTTTACAATCAGTGGGACGCCTTCCATAAACTAAGACTGTACGCTAGAGCGGAGCAGTCTGTAGGAAAGTACAAGAACGAACTAGCCGTTGATGGCGATCTGTCGTACATGAACCTTGACTGGACACCAGTTCCAATCATACCTAAATTCATAGATATAGTTGTTAATGGTATGGCCGATAGACTTTTTGAGGTTAAGGCATACGCACAGGATGCGATGTCTGCTGAAAAGAGAAACCAGTATCAGGACACTATAGAGGAGGACATGGTATCAAAGGATTTGCTTACTCAGGTAAAGAATGACTTTGGTATAGATGCATTCAACACTGATCCTGAAAACTTGCCAGCCAATGATGATGAATTACAGTTGCATATGCAGCTTAATTACAAGTCATCTATAGAGCTTGCAGAAGAGGCTGTTATAAATACTGTTCTATCTGAGAACAAGTATGATGACACAAGAAAAAGAATTATATACGATATTACAACATTAGGTATAGGTTGTGCTAAGCATGAGTATTTACCTGGAACGGGTATTGTAACAAAATACGTAGACCCTGCCAACATTGTATACAGCTACACTGAAGATCCAAACTTCAACGACTGTTTCTATTGGGGAGAGGTTAAGACTACACATATAAGTGAGTTATTAAAGATTGATCCTACACTAACAAGTGATGATCTAGAAAAAGTTGCTAAGTCAAGTTCTGACTGGCATAACTATTTTCACTCTACACAGTTCTATGAGAATTCACTATTTAATAACGACACAGTAACATTACTACATTTCAATTACAAGACTACTAAAAAGTTTGTGTATAAGAAAAAGGGTGAGAAGGTTATAGAAAAAGAAGACACATTCAATCCACCAGTAGAGATGATGGAGGAGAGAGAATTTGAAAAGATAGAGAAGACCATTGACGTTTGGTATGAGGGCGTTATGGTTATGGGTACTAACATTATACTAAAGTGGCAATTGTCTGAGAATATGGTTAGACCAAAGTCTGCGTCTCAGAATGCTATCTCTAACTATGTTGCATGTGCACCTAGAATGTATAAAGGTAATATTGAATCATTACTTAGAAGAATGGTTCCCTTTGCAGACCTCATTCAAATGACACACTTGAAGTTACAGCAGGTAATACAGAAAGTTGTTCCAGATGGTGTGTTCATAGATGCTGATGGTCTAAACGAAGTAGACCTTGGTAATGGAGCTACATACAACCCAGAGGACGCTTTAAGATTATACTTCCAGACAGGTTCTGTTGTAGGACGTAGCTATACTCAAGATGGTGAGTTCAATAACGCAAGAGTTCCTATTCAGGAGCTTGCTAAGAATAGCGGTCAAGGAAAGATAAGTTCTTTAGTTGGTAGTTATAATCACTACCTACAAATGCTTAGAGATGTAACTGGATTAAATGAGGCAAGAGATGGTTCTATGCCTGATCCAGACTCATTAGTTGGTCTACAAAAATTAGCAGCACTTAACAGTAACACTGCTACAAGACACATTCTTGACGCTAGTTTAGATATTACAAGGGATCTTGCTACAGCTTTGACGTGTAGAATATCTGATGCATTAGAGTATCATCCACACAAGGAAGAGTTTGTTATGCAGATAGGTAAGTATAATGTAAACTTACTTAAGGAAATAAGTGACCTACACATCTATGACTTTGGTATATTTATAGAGATGGCTCCAGATGACGAGCAAAAACAAATGCTTGAGCAGAATATTCAGATGGCGCTATCAAAAGGATCTATCGATCTTGATGACGCTATAGATATCAGAGAGGTCAAGAATGTGAAGCTTGCAAACCAACTTCTTAAGGTTAAGAGAAAACGCAAGGAGAAGGAGAGGCAACAATTTGAGATGCAGAAGATTCAACAGCAGCAGCAAGCACAGATGCAGTCACAGCAGATGGCGGCACAGGTTGCAGCTCAGAAACTTCAAATGGAGACTCAGTCTGAAATGCAGATCGCACAAGCGAAAGCTGGATTCGATATTGAAAGAATGCGTGGTGAGGCGGCTATTAAGTCTGAGCTAATGCAGTTAGAGTTCCAGTTGAATATGCAGTTAAAAGGTGTAGAGGCTGAGGCGTTAAAGTCTAGAGAAGACTTGAAAGAAAAAGCAAAGGGTGATAGAATCAGCAAACAAAATACACAACAATCTAAGTTGATAGAGCAGCGTAAGAAGGATCTTCCTCCTATTAACTTTGAGTCTAACGAAGACACGTTGGATGGCTTTGATCTTGCTGAGTTTGAGCCTAGATAATTATATGATAATAATGCGTAATTTTGCGCAGTAAATTTAATTTAATATGGAAATAAAAGTAAAAGCGGTCCCAGGACCAGGAGAGAAGTCTGTACAAGAGGTTGAAAACGAACTACTTGAGCAGCACGAAGAGAAACAAGTTGCTGAAGAGCAGCCTGTAGAAACCAATACTGAAACTGTTGAAGAGCAGGCAGTATTACAAGAATTAACCGAGGAAGAGGTTGAGAAGCCTACATTCGGTGAAGATGACGTTCTTTCATTTATTAAAGAGAGATATAACAAAGAGATAAACTCTGTCGATGATTTATTTGCTCAACGTGAAGCTAATGATGAATTACCAGAGGATGTATCTGCCTTCTTGAAGTATAAGAAGGAAACAGGTCGAGGCATCGATGATTTTATGAAGCTACAAGCTGATTATGACAAGATGAACGCAGACCAAGTATTGCGAGAATACTACGCCTCTACAGAGGGAGATTTGGACTCAGAAGATATTCAGTATCTAATGGATCAAAAGTTTTCTTATGATGAGGAGTTAGATGATGACTCTGATGTTAAGGCAAAAAAAATCGCAAAGAAAAGAGAACTTGCAAAAGCAAAGAAGTACTTCAATGAGTTAAAGGAGACGTATAAGGTACCTGTCGAGTCGGCTAGTGCACCTGTCAACGAAGATGAAATGGAGTCTTACAATGCTTACAAGGAATATATATCACAAGCACAATCTGTACAAGAGGAGAATGCTAAGAAGTCTGAGTACTTCCAGAAGAAGACTGATGAAATTTTCAGTGACGAATTCAAAGGTTTTGGGTTCAAGGTCGGTGATCAAGAGATTCTGTTTAGCCCTGGTGAGGCGAAGGAAATCAAGGCACTTCAATCTGACATTAACAACTTTATATCTAAGTATTTAGATGAGAATGGTATGGTTAAGGATGCAGGAGGGTATCATAAGGCATTAGCTGCTGCAATGAACCCTGAAAAGTTGGCCGCTTTCTTTTATGAGAAAGGTAAGGCTGATGCAGTTGTGAGTGGCTCAAGACAGTCTAAAAATGTAAACATGGATTTAAAGAGTACACCACAAAACCTTACTAACGATTCAGGTTTTAAAATCAGAGCAATAAATACAGATAGTGGGCGTGGATTAAAGATTAGATCAAAAAAATAAAAAACTTTTAAAAACAAAAAATCATGGCATTAGCTGTAAACGCAACTCCTGGATTTAGCCTTACTCCGAGCCCGTCTCAAGTAGCTCTACCAGGATCTTACATTTCAGATTTTGACTTCTTAAGTCAATATCTACCTGACACGCACGAAGCTGAATTCGAGCGTTATGGAAACCGATCTATCTCTTCTTTCTTACGTTTAGTAGGAGCTGAGATGCCTTCTAACTCTGACCTTATCAAATGGACTGAGCAAGGAAGATTACACATTAAATATACAAACGTAACATCTGCTGGATCTTCCACTGATGACACTGCTGTATTCACTGTAGCTGACACTGGAGTATCTGCTGTCGCTATTAGAAAAGGTCAGACAGTTATGATCTCTGACAACACCGCTAATTCTACATTGAACAACAAAGGTATCGTTACTGCTGTAAGCGGTCTTGACTTTACTGTTGCTTTTTATGAAGGTGGTGGACAAGCTAACTACGCTGGTAGCGTAACTGTATTCGTATATGGTTCTGAATTCAAAAAAGGATCTAACGGTATGGAAGGTGCTATCGAAGCTGAAAGCGAAATCTTTGAAAACACTCCAATCATCCTAAAAGACAAGTATTCTGTATCTGGATCAGATATGGCACAAATCGGATGGGTTGAAGTAACAACTGAGAACGGTGCAACTGGATACCTATGGTACTTGAAGTCTGAGCACGAAACTAGATTACGTTTTGAGGATTACCTTGAAACTTCTATGGTTGAAGCTGTACCAGCTGAAGCTAACTCTGGTGCTCTCTCTGCTACTGGCGACCTAGGAAACAAAGGATCTGAAGGTCTTTTATATGTACTAGAAAACCGTGGTAACGTTGCTCAAGGTCAATTAACTTCTCTTACTGAGTGGGATGAGGTTGTTGCTCGTTTAGATAAGCAAGGTGCTATCGAGGAGAACGTAATCTTCGTTGATCGAGGAATGTCTTTCGATATCGATAACATGTTAGCTGGACAGAACAACTTTGGTTCTTCAGGATCTTCATTCGGATTGTTTGATAACGATCAGGATATGGCTTTGAACCTTGGTTTCACAGGATTCCGTAGAGGATATGACTTCTACAAGTCTGACTGGAAATACTTAAACGACGCTACTATGCGTGGTGGTATTACTGGTGGAGCTATCAATGGTGTATTAGTACCAGCTGGATCTACTTCTGTATACGATCAAGTATTAGGTAAGAACGCTAAGCGTCCTTTCTTACACGTTCGTTATAGAGCTGACCAAGCTGAGGATCGCAAAATGAAGTCTTGGATCGTTGGTTCTGCTGGCGGTGCTTCAAACAGCGACCTAGACGCTATGGAAGTTCACTTCTTGTCTGAGAGAGCTCTTTGTACTTTAGGTGCAAACAACTTCTTCTTATTCAAGTAAGATTAAACTATAAGAGGTAAGGGGGGCTTCGGCCCCCAATACCTTTTTACTATAAACTTTAAATTTAATTAAAATGAAAAAACAAAAAGTCCTTAAGGACAGAACCTATCGATTAGTAGGGGCGACCGCTCCTTTGAGTTACTCAATCAGAACAAGAAACTCATCAAGAAAACCATTACTACATTTTGACGGAGAGTCAAACAGAGCATTAAGGTATGCATCAAACCAAAAAAGCCCATTTGAGGATGAGCAGGATGGTAACGCTATTTTACAGCCCGTTGTTTTTGAAAACGGAATGCTTTATGTTGACAAGACAAATGTAATACTACAAGAATTTTTATCACTACACCCTGACAATGGAAGTATTTTTGCTGAGGTAGATACAGAGAAGGATGCTTCGGTTGAAGTTGAAAACCTAGACTACCAATTAGAGGCTCAGCTACAAGCTAGAGATCTACCTTTAGAGATGCTAGAAACCATTGGAAGAGTTGTATTAGGTATGAATATAGACAAGATGTCTACAGCTGAACTTAAGAGGGATGTTAGGTTGTACGCTAAGAACGAACCAGAGGACTTCTTAGACACTCTAAACGATCCAATGCTTAAGCTACAGAACTTGGCATCAAAATTATTAGATGAGGGCTTATTAAGGCTTAAAAACAATAATAAAGATGTATACTTCAACTTAGGAGGTAACAAAAAGAAAATGCTGACACTTCCGTTTGGGGAGTCTCCAGTATATACGATTGCTTCATACTTTCAAACTGATGAAGGTATAGAGGTTATGACTATGCTAGAGAATAAGTTACAGGAGTAATATTAAATTACACATATAGAGTAGACCCCTTCAGAAACGGAGGGGTTTATTTATTTTTACTATCTTTGCATAAATTGTTATAGAGATGATAAACAGCGTAAGAAATACCGTACTAGCGGTAGCTAACAAACAAAACTTCGGATACATCACTCCCTTCGATTTTAACTTATATGCAAAGCAAGCACAGCTTGATATCTTTGAGGACTATTTCTATAGATACAGCCAGTGGATTACTAAGCAGAACGTTAGACAATCTGGAAGTGGTTACTCTGATCATGTAAAAAATATTGAGCAGGCTATAGATATATTCTCAACCATAAACACACCTGACGACACAAACGGACCAGTCTTTCCATTACCGAACGACTACTACCTATTAAATGTTGTTAGATATGGTAACACAGAGGTTGAGCGTGTTTCTAATAGTAAGCTACTACACCTTACATCTTCAAACTTGACAGCCCCGACAACAACATTCCCTGCATACGCAATGAATGGTACAGATATAACTGTGTATCCTAGTACAATAACTACTGGTGTAACGATACAGTATATTAGAAAACCATTAGACCCTAAGTGGACGTATGTTGCACTTGGTGCTGGTGATAGCGAACCTGTTTTTGATCAGTCAGCTACTGACTATCAAGACTTTGAACTTCCTCCAGAGGATGAACCATTATTGGTCGCTAAGATTTTACAGTACGCTGGTATCTCTATAAGAGAAAAAGACCTGTATGTTGGAGGTCAAAATGAAGAAGGTAAAGAAACTCAAAAACAAGGATAATGGCATACTTAACAGGATACGAATACTACGAAAATAATGGCAACCTACCAGAGGATGTAAACTGGGGGTCTTATCAATATGTGCCACTTACAGATATAGTTAACAACTTCATGTTGATGTATGTTGGAAACGACAAGCTTGTAAACAACGCTGAAAGATACAATGTATTGTTTCACGCAAAGAGAGGTATACAAGAACTTAACTACGATGCAATGAAGGAGACTAAGATAGTAGAACTTACTGTCTGTGACAACTTGAGAGTTGTTTTGCCTCCTGATTTTGTAAACTGGGTTAGAATATCACTATTTAAGGATGGAACATTGTTTCCACTGACCGAGAACGTACAAACAAACTTTGCACAAAGTTATCTTCAAGACAACGATTGTAGAGTTCTTTTTGATCAGGATGGTGACGTACTTATTGGAACATCTTTATTAGATGGAGCAAGATTAGATGGACTACAAAAAACACAATACCTAGGACAAGGAAAGTTCCACGGAAGCTTAGGATACAGCATTGATGGTCAATGGATATTTGACTTTTCTGTTGGTGGTAGATACGGAAGTAATTCTGAGACTGCAAACATAAACCCAACATTTAAGATTGACAAGGCTAGTGGTGTGATAAACTTTAGCTCACATATGACGGATGAGGTTGTAGTTATAGAGTACATATCAGATGGTATGGAAGGCGGAGACGATTCCAAGGTTAGTGTAAATAAACTATTTGAAGACTACATATATGCTTACATTAAGTATGCGATATTAAACTCTAAATTTGGTGTACAAGAATACATCGTGAACAGGGCTAGAAAGGACAAGAGTTCTTTGTTAAGAAATGCAAAGATCAGATTAAGTAACATTCACCCTGGGAGACTACTCATGAATATGAGAGGTCAAAATAAATGGATAAAGTAGTATGAAGGTAAATAAGAATTTTATTGGGTCCAGGATGAATAAATCCTTGGATGAGAGACTTTTAAAACCTGGTGAGTACATTGATGCGATGAACATTCGTATATCATCACCAGAGGGTGCAGAGGCAGGATCAGCTGAAAATGCTAAGGGTACTGAAAAGCTAGTTACATTAACTCATAATGGATTACCTCTTTCAAACCCTGTATGTATAGGCGCATTTGAAGATGGTGAAAACGAAACTATATACTGGTTTGTTACTAGTGATAATGTTGATATGATAGTATCATATAACGAAAACACTTCATCTTTAATTAAACACGTTGTCAGTACTACCGTTTTAAATTTTTCTAATCAAAACTTAGTAAATGGTATAAATTTAGTAGACGACCTATTATTCTTTACTGACAACTTTAATCAGCCAAGAAAGATAAATGTTACTAGAACATACCCTGTTCCAGTCTCTGGTGTTGATCAAATAACTGAAGACGATATATCAGTAATAGTAAAACCACCAGTTGAATCTCCTAGCTTAACTCTTTCTCTAAACAATACTAAGGAAAATTACTTAGAAGATAGGTTTATAAGGTTTGCTTATAGATATAAGTATATCGATGGAGAGTACTCGGCGTTGTCAGAATTTTCTGACCTTGGATTTAATCCTGTAGGGTTTAGATTAGACTTTGGTACTTTCGATAATATTGGAATGTTAAATAGGTTCAACGAAGCCCTTGTAACTATAAATACAGGAAGTAAAAACGTTGTTGGAGTTGACATATGTTTCAAGCAATCAAATTCTAACACAGTTAATGTTATAGAAAGATTTAATAAAGCTGATCAGGGATGGGCTGATAACATGTTGTATACTCTAACGTTTAACAACCAAAAAATATATACAGCTTTACAGGATTCTGAAATATTAAGATTGTTTGATAACGTTCCTAAACGTGCTAAAACTCAAACATCTATAGGTAACAGAATTATTTATGGTAACTATATTGACGGATACGACATTGATACTACAATAAGAATGACAGCTTTCGGTATTAGCGAAGAAGCTACCGATGACTTCATAGATACTGTAGACGATGATACTTCGTTTCAATTTTTACTTCAAGATACAGAACTAGTTGCAGGTAAGACAATATCAATAAATCTAAACCTTGTTAGTCAAGGTTTTACTGGTGCAACTTACCCTGGAAGTGAAAACGACTACAATGACAGTTGGGCATTTACGTTATTAAGAGATTATGATGATGCAGCTGATTTAGCTACAAGTCAAGAGTTTATAGATGCAATAGTACTTGGAGACACATTTGCAAATGCTGATCAAGGATATTCAATGACTGATAGGTTTTTTGCTAGTATAGTTGCTCAATCACCTTTTGACAAGATATCTACAGTAGACTCTAACAACGTAGACAATACAGGGTTTGCAATATCTCACACAACACACACAATAACAATAACTATACCAGGTGTTAAATATGAAGACCCAGCTAACCCAGGTGCTTTTGCTTACGAAACTTTTCATATAAGTTCTCCACAAGCAACTATATTTTCAGATAATCAAAGAAGAAGTTTCCATAGTAACAGAGATTACGAGGTAGGTATTGAATACTTAGATGAATACGGAAGAGCCTCTACTGCTTTAGTTAGTGAAAATAATACAGTATTCTTTGACGCATCAAAAAGCACAAAACAAAATAAGATACGGGTACAGTTAGATCATTTAGCCCCTAGTTGGGCTAGTAGATATAGGTTTGTTGTAAAACCTAGTAAAACAGATTATGAGACTATATACTCAACTTTTTGGATTCCATTAAATCAAGATGCATCTTATTGGATAAGACTTGAAGGAGATAATCAAACAAAAGCAAAGGTAGGTGACCTTCTTATTGTAAAGAAATATGGAGAATCCGCTGCTAGTTCATTGGTTAAAACAAAAATACTAGACCTAAAGGTACAGCCTCAAGGATTTATTAGTGGTGATTCTCAAGACGAAACAGAGCCAACAGGGCTTTACATGAGAATAAAACCCTCTGGATTTTCTATAGAAGAGCTTGATGATGATGATATTTTTGATAAATTTGACTCAAGAAAAACTAGTGGAGGACTTCACTTTTGTGTTTCAGAAGCAAACCCAGATCATGTCCCTGGATCAGGAACCCTTGAATTCAGACCTATAGCTATACCAGCTGGGACTAGAATAGAACTAATGTTTAGATCTTTTAGGTTTGGTAGTTATGACTATGACTATGCTTGGAAGGAGACTTATATTTCTAACTATGACTTCGATAGTCTTTATGACTTTATGAAGAATACCAATATTGATTTTTCAGATCCATATATTGATTCAGGGTATCTAGGAGGACCAGTCGGAGGAAACTCTCCAGGAGCAAACCATATAACATTTGTTGAATCACTAGGAAATGGAAATGATGTAATTCTAGGTGGTTTTGGTACCTTATCAACTCTTTCAGGTACAACAGGTATATCTCATGGTAAGTATTCTAAAGTTATTGATCCTGCTGGAGAAAATGTAGAGAGAGAGATGAAGGTTAGGTTCTATGAAGATGCTGCAACAGGGAGGTTGTGGATAACATCTGACTCGATGAACAATGGAACTGGTAGAAGACCAAACAGAAATGAGATGGGTGTTACTATAATTAAAGGAGGAGATCCTTTAGTTTTTGAAACAGAACCATTAGACAATGATAATGAGATATACTACCAAAGTCATAAGAGTTACCCTATAGTAAACAGAAACCACACTGGAAACGTAACAAACCAAAACGCATCATTAGGTATAGGTGCTGTTGTAGATTTAGAAATGTTTGATTGCTTTTCTTTTGGAAATGGGGTAGAGAGTTATAAAATTAGAGATGGAATCGCAAAGCCTGGTTTTAAATTAGGCGCAAGAGTTACATCTGTTTCAGAGCAGGATTACAAAGAAGCTCACAGACATGCAGACGTTACTTATAGTGGCGTATATAATGAGGAAACAAACATAAATAAGCTTAATGAGTTCAACTTAGGACTTGCTAACTTCAAGACACTTGAGCAATCATTTGGACCTATAAATGTACTTCATGGAAGACAAACAGATATATTGGTGCTTCAAGAAGACAAAGTGTCTTATGTATTAGCTGGTAAGAATATATTATCTGATGCAGTTGGAGGAGGAACCCTTGTATCTGTGCCAGAGGTTTTAGGACAACAAGTTTCTAGAGTAGAAGAGTATGGATGTTCTGATATTGAAAGCTTTGCTTCTTACGGAGGAAACGTATTCTTTACTGATGAAAAGAGAGGAGCTGTAATAAACTTGAAAGGCGGTAACAGAAGTGAACAGCTAAACGTAATATCAAGTCTCGGTATGAGATCTTGGTTTAGAGATAGGTTTATAGAGAATAAAAACAATATAAAGTTAGGTTGTTACGATCCATATATGGGAGAGTACGTATTAACATTTACAGATTCAACATACACTCAAAGCCTTGACACTTTAGAATGTGGAACAGAAATAACTCAATATGGAAGCAATACAGCTACTACATTTAATGTTGACTTAGGTTCTGCAATAGGAACAAGCACAATCACTTACGATGTTTCAGAAGGTTCTGCTGTAATAAGTGTTGTATATGCATCATCAACAGTTGTAAACCAAACCATAACTGGAAGTGGAACTATAGATTTTGTTAAGTCAGATATTGAGACAGAACTATGTACGGTGACTATAACACCTACAAATGCAACGTTTAGTCTTTCAGTAGGATGTGTTACTGATGAATCTTTAACTATATTTAGGATTGTTAAGAATACAGGAGATATGGCAGGGCTTACTGCTACTCACGATTCAAGATGGGTATCACCTGGTCCATTCTCAACTATTACACCACCTATAACAATACCTGTTACATTTTTAGATGGACCAGTTTCTCAGTGGCATGAAAGTGTTGGATTAGCTGGATATGGTCAATTCCCAACAGACGGATCTACCATAAGAATGCGTCACATTGGCGGTGGAGGTACAGCAGAGTGGGAGTTTGATAGATTCAAATATTTAGTGTCTGATACCTTGTATACTCAAGATGAGATAGATACGTTAATGCCTCTATTAAATACGGCTGGTGAGATAGAAACATCTATAACAGCAATACCTGGAGACACATACGAGGCAGAGTTTACATATTCAAACCCTAATGGACATAGATATTTATACCTTGTATGGGATTACGTAGAACCAGAAATAGAGTGTAATGCTGTTTCAAGCACATACAACGTTGATGGTATAGGTAGGTACGAGACGATTGTTAATATGCCTAATGTTATAGGGGATGTTACATTTACATTTGATGTGGGTGATAAGCCTGCTAGAATTTACTTGACATACCTAGGGGATATTGTAGCTGACTCGCTATTTATAGGTGATGACTTACCAGATGCAACTCTTGAGTCTGAAATAACATCTATAACTGGTTCGATACAGTCTTACGATTATATTGGAAACGGTCAGTTCGGAGAAACTTATCTTGTATACCCTACTTACACGTCTTCAGATATAGCAGTTTCTGATGGATCAGAGACAAGAGCTAATGGTTCTGGAACAGGACAAGTAGGTGTGGTTGCGGACTATCCATCTTCAACAGCATTGGCATCTGACGGACAAATAAAATTAACATTCTTTAAGAATGCAACAACAGACTTAGACAATCCTTACGAGCCTGCTAATCAGGTTAAGGTGGTTATATATTCAGTTAACTCAGGTGCAAACACTTGGAACATGACAACAGGGTGTCCTGTAGAATTACCTGACTCATCACAACCTGGTGTGACAGACTTTGTTTGTTCTAACACTACAGTAAATTCAGGTAATAATGGTAAGGCTTTATATAATATAGACGCAGAGGTAGGCACTGGAGAAGGTGCTGTCGTGGTTACTGTTAGTCCTGATTCCTACAACAGAGAGCTTGCTATGAAGGCTGAGAAGGGATCACAAGTATATAACGATGTTGTTAGTAGTTTTGACGGATTCCATTCAGCTTCAAATTACAATGACTATACAGCTGTAGGAAATAATACTTTATCTAATATGACAGCTGGAGAACTTACTTGGGATGGATCAGCGTTTACCGCTACTGGAAACACTGAATCTGTAACACTACAGTCTAGCTTGTCTAGTTTTCCTCCAGCGTGTGCTAGCTCTCCTACATATACAATGGTAATACCTAAGACAGAAACAAACATAACATCCATAAACTTAAAAGTACTTGCTTTTGATGATATTAACATTACAGTTAAGTGTCCTGCGCATTTAACTGGAATTAGAGTTAAAGGACCTTATGGATCTCCTTTAGATGCCGTTAACGGAAACTTAGATTCTTTCTTCGCATACAAAACAAATGTAGGAAGTAAGCTAGGATATACTTTCAATGGAAACGCTAATAACATACTTCACAATGAGCAGTTGTTTACAGATCCTTTCGGGCAAAGTAAACTTGGTTCTGGGTGGTATTACACAGAATTTATATGGAAAGATACTTTATGGGGAGCAGGAAGCAACTTAAATAGTGTGTTCTATGTAGACAATGATGGCGTTACACAATATTACGACGATGATGGATCTCCTTGTGATGGAGTTATAGAACCTTAAAAAATATTTAACATGAAAGAAAAACTAATAGTATTTATTTTTATTTTTACATTAACCTTATCATGCGGATCCTCAAAAACCTCATATAATTCTTATGAAACAAAAACAGAGGTTAAAAGCGGTGAAAACGACCCTGTTATGAAGTTATTGGCTTCAGCATTGGTTATACTTACTATTAATTTTTTAGCGACTAAATAAAAAAAATGGCACATACATTAACATATAGTGAATCAGTAAAGGGGTGGCCTTCGTTCTACTCCTTCTATCCAGAGATGATGGTAGGGATGAATAACTACTTTTATTCCTTTAAAGGTGGAAACCTATACAGACACAATACAGGGTCTCAGAGAAATACGTACTACGATGCTTTAACACCTGATGCTTCAACAATAACTGGTGTGATCAATGACTCTCCTTCTACGGTGAAGAAGTTTAAAACCATAAGCTTAGAAGGAACGGCCGCATGGGATTGTACGGTTACAAGTGATCTAGAGAGTGGATACATAGATTCTACTTGGTTTTCACTAAAGGAAGGTGACTACTACGGATTTATAAGAAGAAACCAAGACGACAACGTATTTGAAGCTAGATCCGCACAGGGTATAGGTAGTGTTGATACTGTAGACTCATCCGTTACAACTGCGGTAGAGTTAAATTTTACATTCACTATAACCTCTATGATAAGTGTTGGAGATAAGGTATATAAGATAGTAGGTGGAAGCCCAACAGTTGTTGGTCTCATAACATCTATATCTGGATCTCAGATCGTTGTAGATGCAGATGCATCAGGGATCATACCTGTTGCAGGTGACTATTTGTTCTGTGTAAAAGACAATAAAGCAGAGTCATACGGAACCACTGGATATTTCTTAAAATACACGCTATCTAATACATCATCTAATTTTGTAGAGTTATTCGGTATTGGATCCAGTTTATTCAAGAGTTTTCCATAAATTTTTGTATATTTGCACTTATAATCATTAATAAATAAACTATGTCAGTAACAGGAGCAGCAGGAGCAGCAGGTGCAGCAGGTGGAGGGTTAGGAGCAGCATTAGGACCTATAGGCATTGGTCTTCAGGTTTTAGGTGCTGGATTCAGCATATTCCAAGGTATACAAGCTAAGAAAGAAGCTAAAAGAGCCGAGAGGAGAGCTAAAGAAAGAGTTTTAAAGGCTGAGAGAGCAATTTCAAAGGTTGAGACAGAAGGTATACAAGTCCCCTTGGAAGCATACGAAATACAAACACAAAGTTTAATGGCAGCTCAAGAAGCGGCACTACAAGGCATGAGAGAGTCAGGTCAAAGAGCACTTCAAGGAGGAGTCCAGAGACTTCAACAAGGAACTACAGCAGCTTTTGAAAAGCAAAGACAAGGGATGGCAAAGGACATCTATGGAAGAGATGTGATGATTGCTAAAGAAAAAATTGATGATTCTAAGTCACTAGCAGGAATTAACTTAAAAGTAGCCGAAGGAGAAACAGCAAAAGCACAAGACCTTAATCAGATGGGTGCTATGCAAATAACATCTGGTGTAAAAGGAGTTTTAGGTGCTGGAGCAAAAATATTTGAAGGCAGTGATCTGTTTTCTAAAAGACAAGGAGAGTTAGCTGGAGGACAAAAAGCATTAGAACTACAAGCCGCAGGAGGCATGGATCTAGGACCAGGTGTCACAAATGCAAGACAAGCTCGTAGAGCAATGCAGGATATGGGATACACTGGTGAACAAATTGCTGGATTAGGTATGGGAATAGTACCATTTACTCCACAGCAAATGGCAGGTTTACAATCAATAGGATTTTAATAAGACATGAGTTACGGATATAAAAGAAGTACCACAGAACAACTACAGAACTCTGTAATTGACTGGGCTGGGATAACTAAAAATGTTTCTGATAGGATAATCAAGGAGCAAGATAGAAGAGAGAACCTGAAGGCTGAGTTAGAAACAACTTACAACAATCAGTTAGATGCTCTTAATGACTATCAGCAAGGATTAGACGTAGAGGCTAATGCCTTTATGATGCAACAGGTTCAAAACCACAAAGCTTTCTTGAAACAAAACCATGACCTTATGAAGGCTGGTCTAAGATCCGTTAACGACAACAAACTTATACAAACTAACGTAAGCAATACCTGGAAGAGATTAAACTCTGCAATGAAGGGACACCAAGAGGCATTCAAGAAGTTTTCAGAGAGTGGTAAAACAGGAGACTTGGCATTGGCCGAGTTTTTGGCTGATAGTATAAACGTTAAGGACAAGCAAATATATTTATCTGAAACTGGTGAGGGATACCTCGCAGCAGTAGATGATAAGGGTGTTATAGACAAGAGTAGCCTACAGGCTATTAGATCTATAGAGCAGGTACAGGCATCAGAATGGGATTCTATAGATGTTAATGCGGCTGTACTTAAAGACGCAGCTGGAGCTGCCGTATGGAAGGAAGCTTTTTCATCAACATTTGATGTAGAAAATGTTAGAAATAATCCTGCATTTAAGGAGTGGAAGGAAAACACCATAACAAAGTCTCTAAACAACGATCAAAGATTATTCTCTGTACTTACAGACTACATGGGATACGACTATACATACAATCCAGACGAGGTTGATGAGAATACTGTACTGTTGAAGAAAGACAAGAATAACGGATTCCCTACACCTGAACTTACTCCAGAGCAAAAGAAGAAAGCAAGAGATGCGTATGGTAACGCACTAGAGATGGCTCTAGGTAAGAAAGAAGATAAGCAATATGTTGCGCCTACTCAGACTGACTATAAGAGAAGTGATGCTAAGAAATCTAAGGAAGCTACATTTAATACTATTATAGCGGCTCTTCAAGGAGATCAGGACAAATTCAAGACTATATTCGATCCATATGAGCAGGCTAGAGCTACGGTAAGTGAAGACAAACTTAGTATACTAGGCAAGGATCCTATAGACATTAAAACTGGTACTACTATCAGTGGAGCTGGTGGAAGAATCGCTGCTCAATTAGGATTTAGTGCAGAAGAGTTTGAGAAGTATGTAGCCAATAGAAAATTATCAGGAGTAGAGATAGATCCTAAAGTAAGAAGTTTTGAATCGTTTGACACAACAAAAGATCTTAATGTAAGGACAGAGACTAACGTTCAGAAATTAAATAAAGCCCTTGTGTTTGATATTGATAACAATGAAATAACTCTACCTCAAACAGATCCTGAAGGGTTGAAACAGATCTCTAGATCTTTTGCTAACAAATTAATGGGTATTTCTGTTGGAACAGGTATCCCTACATCTGTAGATGATACAGGTAATGTTACAATTGGAACTGTAGTTATACGTGATGGTATAAACGACATACAAGGGGTTCTTGAAGAACTTCAAAGACAGGTAAGCGCTGGAGGGATTAAAAGTACAGACGGAATGTACGGGAATAAAGGACAGTAAAATTTATGGATAAATTAGAACAACTACACCAACTTTTACAGTCTAAAGGTTTAGACAATAAAACATTTGAAGAGTTTAAAGCAAACTTTGGAGACAACCCAGAAAAGCAAAAACAGCTTCATTCGTTTCTTGTGTCTAAGCAAATGGACAACAAGTCATTTGAAGAGTTTCAGTCAAACTTCTTTACTCCTTTAAAAAAAAAAGAAGATTCTACTTTGGAAACGGAAACTACGGATGGGTTACCGACTCCTACATCCTTGGATTCTTCAGAAAAAACCGATGAGGAAGAAGCTTTTAAGACTTTCTTAAGAGTAAATTATCCAGAATTAAACACAGAATACACCTCACTTCAAGAAGAGTTAGGCACGCTTCCCATGATATCTAATAGATCTGGTCAAGTTCAAAAAAGAATTGACGAGATCAAATCTTACGTAAACCAAAGTGTAGAAGACGCCTCTCAATTAGGCCCTAACATATATGCGCAAGATTATATAAACAATAGACTAAAAGTCAATGAGATTAAGTCAAACCTTTTTGAGATAGAAAAAAAGTACGATGAAGTTTCTAAAAGAACAGACCTTTCATTTGAAGAATTAATATCAAACGATGGTACTTATCAAGACCTTAAAAACCAACAAGGTTTATATGAATCTTTTAACGAAGACTACGATAAGGCATTAGAGGATATATCAAAAGATACAGGCGGTAAAACAGGGACAAAAGATTTCATGCATACAATAACAGGCCTATTTAATATAGACACTGAAAATGCTACCGAGATAACCAAAATGGAGGAGGAGCTTAGACTAGAGATACTTAAAAATCTAGGTTCTGACAAAGAAATGCAAAAGGCTGCTGGAGGGTATATGACTCTAGAAGAAAAAGAAGAGATTATAGCTATGTCTAAGATGTCTTTGTTTTCAAGAAAATATCAAGATGCTCAGAAAGTTTTAGATAATCCAGACGCAACAACAGAGGAAAAAGTACAGGCAAGAAATGAATTGTCAAATTCTTTTTTAGATCTAGGTATAAGTATCACTGATGGAAAGATGAACGTCAGTCCTGCGTTTAAGAAGACAATAGAAAGCAAGAAGTTCAAGGAAATGGCTAGTGAAAATCCAATCCTAGACACTATTAGTACTTTTGTAGGCGCTGCAACAAAGCTTGCTCTTCAACGTTTTGTACAGTTTCCAGCTGAAATTATGGCCGCTGGTATGAATTATTTCTTTTATGAAGATGATGAGTATTCACCAGCCGATGCTTTTATAGATTCATTCTCAAGATTTACAAACTTTAACTATGTTCCATCAAGTGAAGAGAAAGGTTTACTTGTAAATGAAAACGGAGAGTTTGAATTTAGCGGATATGGAGCTGCTAAAGGTGTTGCAGAAGCTTTACCTTTTACTCTTGGATTATTAGCTGGAATGAAGAGTGGGAAGTTCAAGTTACCTAAAAACAACATGATAACAAAAATGTTTAGTAGGTACAAGAATCCTCAAAAACAATACGAAAGATACAAGCTTGTGACAGAGTCTTATAAGCTAGCGTTATCAGGAAGCATGGAGGAAGCTAGAGACTTAGGATTAGATAAAGGAGATGCCGTATTATACGGTAACAGTGTGGCTTTGATGGAAGGTGTAACAGGACTTATAATGCCAGATACTAAATACTTTAAAACTGTAGCTGGTAAGGGTGCATTAAAATCATTTAAAGATAACTTAAAAAAGGCAGCGAGCAAAAAAGCTAGATATAAAGCCATACAAGAATTCTTTACAAACATTGGAAAAGAAATAGGTGAAGAAGAGGCTATGCTTGCGTATCAAGATATTGCAAAAACAGTAGCATTAACTGATCATGAGCTTTTCTCTGATATTACAGATATAGCACAACAAAAACAATTACTAACTGTTACGGTTGGTCTTTCTGGATCTTTAGGAGCTGTTAAAATCCCTTCGAGTATAAAGCAGAACAGAAAAAAAATATACAACGACATTAAGGCAAATGCAGATGTTTTATCTGCAATGATATCTGATGAGATTGATATGTTTCCAGAGAAAAAAGAAGACCTAACAAAGGTTAATAACTATATAGCTAATGTAAAAAAGGCTGTAGAAACATCACCAGAAAATGTTACACCTGAACAAATAGAGCTTCTTACACAAAAGATAGAGTTACAAAAAGAAATGGAATCTGTAGACGATTCGTTTAAAGGTCCAATACAAGATAAAATAGATAACATAAATAAACAAATAGCAGATGCCGTTCAAGAGCAAGAAACAAGAGATATACCTGATGATAAACCAGCCGAAGGTGTACAAGAAGTGGAAGAAGAAGTACGGGTCGCTCCTGAAGAAGAAGCGGAAGTAGAGACTACGACCACTAAGGAGGGTGAGATAGAATTATTTCACTCTACCTCAGAGAATTTTACAGATTTTAATGTTATGGGGATGACAGATGGAAAAGTTGAGTCTCCACTTAATGAATTAGGTATTCATTTAGGAACTAAAGAACAAGCTCAAAATAGAGCTAAAACAAAAAATATACCTGAGAATAAACAGAGATTAATAAAGGTTAAAATAAATCCTAAAAATGTTGTTAGAGTTGACGATGTAGGTAGATGGACTCTTTCAAAATATAGAAACATACTACAAAAATTAGGATTGGTATCTGAAGAAAGAGGTGTTGCTAAAAAAGAAATAAAATCTTTTGATGACGTATTAAGAGTTTTAAAAGAAAATAATATTGACGCATTTGTTTATAAAAATAAGTTTGAAGGCAAGGGGGATTCTTATATTGTTTTTGATAATGAGTCTTTAACACAAACAGAGGTAACTGAAGAAGAAGCGGAAGTAGAGACTACGCAAAAGGTAGAGCCACTTAAGACTACTAAGCCTAATAAAAAGTTAAAGGACGCTTTTGATAATAATACCATAAGTGAAGAAGACTTAGAGGCGATGACTCTTTATGCATTAAATAAGAAGCAAAATAAAAAGAGATTAACCCCATTTGAGAAAAGAATTCTAGAGGCAACTTCTGTAGAAAGAGCTGATCAAATAGCAGATCTTCAAATAAAATTAGAAGACAATATAAAGGCACAGAGGAAAGAGTTTGATGATATCAGGGCTCAGAAGATAAAAGAAACAGAGGTTGAGGAAAAAGTTGATCCAGTAGTTCAAGAGTATCTTGATGAGCTTAACAAATACAGAAGAGCCAAAACTAAAAATGCTTACGATCTAGATGAGAAAAAGATCACACAAGAGCAGTATGAGGCTGAAAATAAAAGGCTAAACCAAGAGTTAACTGCAACTCAAAAACGCCTTAAAATGAACAATAAAAAAGCAGGTATAGATACAAGAAATGAGGATTGGAACAAAAAGATTAAAGAAAATCTTCCAGAATCAAACATAAGCACATCTGAAGATCTCAATAAAAAACTAGAAGAAGGAACTTGGGGTATGCTAACTGCTGAAAATCCTAACGCAGATATTGTAACGGATAAGCAAAATGAAAATGCTAATAAAAGAGCAGAAAAATGGCTCAAATCAAAAGGCTACTCATTTACTAAAATTTTCGGTAAATACGGTAATTCAGAGCAATCTTACTTAGTGGATGGATTGACACGTGAAGATGCTATTGAGTTC
>Ga0209645_1000433_pt1 | contig 21568 bp, 18 predicted proteins | sample ETNvirenome_6_30_FD_184070 | JGI IMG/M metagenome (GOLD analysis project Ga0209645, IMG submission 184070) | Marine viral communities from the Pacific Ocean - ETNP_6_30 (SPAdes) (version 2) | ecosystem: Environmental > Aquatic > Marine > Oceanic | place: Pacific Ocean | collected 2013-06-19
TTTAGTCGATTCAATAATTTCAAACAGATGGTCAAATGGAAAAAAGAAAAGAGAATCTGATTATCCAATGGCAGTAGGTATTTGGGCAAATAAATATGACATTTGGGGAAAGAAATATCCGTTAGCAGAAGGTCAAGAAATAGATAAACATGAGATTTTTGAACCATTTAAATACGGTATGAGAAAGTTAAATGATAAAGGAATACCATGTTTCAAATATATTGTGTCTGCAAAGTCTGACCCCGAAATGGTTTATAGAGGAATTACTACAATGATAAAGGACTACTGATAATTATGTGGTTTAATGTTTTGAGAAAAAATCTTGAAATGGATAGAACCCAACTTTTAATGCACGAACTTGGAAGAGTAAATGAAAATGCTTTTATTAACATTAATGATTTAAATACAAAATTAAAAAACAAATATGGTAAAAGTATTGAAACATTAAAACCTTTTTTAGACGACTTATATGAAAATTATTATAACGATTTTGATTTTAATTTACACAATCTTCCTTATCTTGACTTAGACTTAAACAGATTATTTGAAAATAGTAACTATGTTTATAATATTAAAATAAACCCAGAAATAAGACGTAAGATTTTAGAAGAACTAGACAAAGGAATTGATGAAATTTTAAAAAAATTAAATAAAGAAATTGAAAGAATTACAGAAGAGTATGATAGAATCGAAGAAGAAGAAGAGAATCAATCAGCGAGTTATGTTGATTACAGGTTTGATTCAACAGGAAAAATAGATGAACAGCATTGGAAAAGAATACTAGAAGAGGAAGAGTAAATGTATCAAAACAACATTATAGGACAAACTGCACCACAACAATTTAACCCTGCTCTTTCGCCACTTCAACAGGCAAGAGCAAGCGGTGTTGTGCAAGAATACAAGTTTATTTCATACAAACCTAAGACTCAATTAAAAGAACTTAAATTGGTTTTGAAAGCAGAACCAAAGAAGTTCTTAGGCATTAAGTATGGAAAAAAGTTTAATCTTAAAGATAGGTGTGTTGTTTGTGGTTTTCATCATATTTGGGAACAAGGTGATTATATGCGCCCACCAATGCCTTTAGATGGTGTAACAAAAGGAAGGCCATTAATGGGAACTTATTGTCCTAAACACGCTTCTATTTATGTTCAATTAGAAATGCTACAACAACAGATACTTGCAGATAAGCATGGTTTAGAATTTAGTGCGTTTAAACCACGAATGCCTAAAATGCTTAAAGGTGGGCCAATTAAAACTTTAAGCAAAGAAGATGTTATGAGCCTTACATCAGCAGGATGGTTTATAACCCCACCTGCATTAGGAGATTCAAAGACGGCAACGGATGAAGTCATTCGCTTAATTACAGAAATAAACATTATGACAGAAAGACTCAATCATTTAATGCTTAAGCACAATGTTCAAGCACAAAACGAATTACCTCAAGAAGAAACAAAAGAAGAATTAGTTAAGGAGGCATAAACATGGGAATTTTAGGAACAAGCAATGGAACTGTTTTAAATGCAGTTCAGCAACAATCAGACGCACAATTTAAGACAGTAAATAATTTATTGTCTTTACAGGAAAATCACGTTGAAGAGTTCTTTCAATATCATGGGGAACAGTTCTTGGTTGCTCTTGAAAAGTTAATGGAAGATGTTGTTGAAAGAGTAGTTTCTCAAATGCTGGCTAAGTTAAGTTTTGATTCTAATGGAAGCAACCTTACTGTCAATAGAGATGCTCTTCGTGAATACGAAAGAATTACTCAAGAGAATATTGATTTAGATATTCAGAAGTTATTACAATCGGCTATCAATACTGAAGTCATTATGCAAAGAAAGATGGCAAAACAACAATATCTCGAATCTCAAGGATTTGGGGGGCAGCCAACAGCAGCGTCAGCAATTGCAGGATTAACTGGCAATACTCAACAATATGCTCAAATGCAGGGTGCTATGAATAATGGAACAGGCTATCCTATTCCTCCATCGGGAACAGATGGTTATGGTCGCCCTTACTGGGTTGATGCTCAAGGCCAAATGAGTTATGAACCTCCTTCAAGTGGATTAGGATTAGGTTCAGCAATTCAAAAAGGTGCTGCTTGGGCAAAATGGTTAATGTGAGGTGAAATACTTGGTTAATTTTAATTGGGGTAAGCAAACGCTTAGTTTGCCCCGTTCAGCGTCTTTTATTGAAACACAAATGAAAGACTATGTTCTTAATGGCGATAAAGAATTTCGTCGTAAAATTAGAAAGGCAAGAGAAAGTGTTGAAGATAGTGAACCAAATAGTGCGGCACTAAAAGAAGAATTAACGAAAATTTTAGAAAAGGTTCTTAATGAACCACTAAAGCCTATTTTAGAAAGAGATGCTGATTCATGGAAACTATTTTCTCGTAAGAGAAACAAAGAACCTAATGAAGCAAATCTTTCTTTTATTGAAGATAAAAAAGTTGGAGATATTACTAACGCAAAGGTTCTCGGTAGATTGAAAGGAACTGATGTTTCTTTCATTCGTGGTGGTAAAACGAAACTGCCTGACTTTGATTTTAATGATTTCTTTTCAGCATATGGAAAAGAACCCCAAATTGCCTTTGAACTTCTCTTTAGAGAACACGCAAAACTTAATGATAGATTTAATTATTCTCACCAACCCAACCGAACTAGACTTAAAGGACACTTTGAGGCTAAATTTCCAGCATTTGATTATGGTGATTTAGAAAAGGTAAAAGCAGATTATATTTTGGAAACAACAGGTCAAGAAGCAGGGTATCGGCCAAGCAATACAAAAATAAATGTTGCAAAGGAGGTAATTGACTACTCTTTTAATATTCCTGAATCTGTTTTAAATAAATTACAAGGCCGTTCATCTAAAGATGATTATGTTATAGAGGCTAAATTAAATGAGGATGGAGAATTTGAATCGGTTGGTGAAAAAATTCCGATTTCACCTAGCCCTGATGATGAAATAAATAACTTTGTTGTTTTATCAGCAATAGGTGATTTGAAGAGAACTGATGAAATGAGAGATGAAGATATTATTCAAATCGGAGATAAATATTATACCTATAATTATACTCCTGAAGGAGAATCAGGAAAACAAGCGTATCTTGAATTTGAAGGAGATGGAGCAGGAACAATTGAAGGTTTCTTTAAAGATGAAGCAGTTAAAAATATCATTATGAGAATACTTAACCCATTTTTAGTTATTCCTGATGAAGTTTATTCTTTTAACGTCATTGGAAATATTAGAACCAAAAAGAAAACTGCGCAAACATTTAGAGAATTTGCTACTGAATCAGCAGAAGATTTACGAGTAATGGATGTAGAAACAGGGAAAGAAGGAAAGCCATTAACTCAATCTATGATTGATGAGCAATCTAAAAGGGCATTTAGTCATAAGACAGAAAAAGATAAGGATGGAAACCCAGTTTTTATTTCTGAAGAAGAATATGCTAAATTGCCAAAAGAAGAAAAAGATAATTATAAGTCTGAAATTAGATACTATGAAGTTGGAGAAACTGGAGTTAAAAGCACAAAAGATTCTGCTCAATTCGGTGAAGAAAAGGTAACATCCGAAACTGTTCGTAAAGAAGACCTTGAAGATGCTTTTAAACAAGCCTATGTTGAATTAACATTTGAAGCCACTAAGCATGGTGAATTTAACTTAAGCGGTTCTCGTTCAAGACAAAACCGAAGCATGGTTGCTTACTCAAATAAACTCAAAAAGAACGTAAGAAAATTAAAGAGAATGATTGGTGTTTAAAAATGGGTCAAACAATCTCGCCAAGCGATTTTACAGAAATTAATCCCGATTATTCTCAAGGTCGGGGATTCTATACAAATGCTACTGAGGTTGCTAATTTACTACAAGTTCCTGCTTTTTCTGTATCAACATACCCTACATTGGCTCAAGTCGGTTCAATCATCAAAAGGGTCGAAGGAATGGTTGATGACAAGGTAAAGCGTTCATACCGTCCAATTATTACAAAGGACGAGTATCATAACTTTGAATTTTCTCACCTGCCACACAAGGCATATTATGGAGGTCATGTCGGTTTTGTGCAATTAACCAAAATGAAAGTAAGGAAGATTGTTTCTCTACTTTTATGGCAAGGAAGCCAGTATATTGAAATTGCATCGGCTCAAGCAAAAATAACTTTGCTTGATAATTTTAGAGACTTAAATTCTATTATTCTTCAATTACCAAATAGCGGTGTGTCTTTTGAGATGCTTGCAGAAAACGATTTGACTGATTTAGCAAACGATGAGTTCAATAACACCTTTGGCATCAAAACAACCAATGAAGAAATCATCTCTTTGGTAAATGAATCATTTCCTTCAATGTCTCAATTTACTGGTGCAACTGCTCCAAAAAGCCTCACTTCTTCCAATCTATCTATTTCAGACTTTTTCTATGCAGCAAAGGCCAAGTCAAATGGCAAGCAAATTCTCTTCTCATCCCTACTTTCGGGCGATGATGGGGCTGATTGTGTTCTCAAGGCTACCATAAAACAGTCATGCACGACTATTAATACATCAACGGCTCTTACTGTTGCTGATTCGTCTAAATTAGCCGTAGGTATGACTGTTAGTGGAACAGGCATTACAGGAACAATTACTATCTCTTCAATTACTGATGCAACAAATGTGGTGTTAAGTGCGCCAGCATCAGCAAGCGGAACAAATACTTTAACATTTACTACTACTAGTGAAATACCAACGGTTTGCACATTAGAACCATTTACAGATAAAGAAGATTTAAGAAGGCTTGGTGATTATTGGACAATTAATGAAGAAGGCCGTATTTTCTTCCTAAAAGATTATCCTTATCATAGAAACAATTCAGTTATTGTTTCATATATTGCTGGTGATAATAGAGTTCCTTCTGCTATTCACGAAGCAACAACAAAATTAGCGGCATCTGAAATTATACGACATGATGACCAAAGTATTCTAATTACAGAATCGGGTGGCAATATTTCTACTAAAGAAAAATATGATATACTTCGTAAAGAGGCTATGGATATTTTGAAAGGCAAAGGCGATTTAGTTTATTTCTTGGACTGATTTTTATGGCAATTAAGATGGATTTGTCTAAATTTAATGAATTGCTTCAAATCCAAAAAGAAAGACAATTGGCTATGAAAGAGGCATCAGAAGCATTAGGAATTGATATTAGTTTTAGTGATGACGAAATAATAAAATTTGCTTTAGAAGCATATGAAAAACATATTGAAAGGGAATTAACAAAGGAGGTTGAAGGATGGATGAAGTCTCTCTTCTCTTAGATTTATTATCAAACAATTGGTCATCTAATGCTACTGCGCTTGTTAGCGATGGAACAATTGATGCTTCTCATGCTGTTACTCCTGATTTTATTGACATTAGAACATTGTCTGCAAATAAAGGTGTTCGTGTAGATTTGAGTCGAACACCTGCAACAATTGTTGTTTTTGAAGATTCACAAAACATAGAATACCCAACAATTCACTATGACCTAAGAAATGAGACGTATTCATTTACTTTGCATATAAGAGTATTACACGACGAGCGAGGCGGGGCAGATGCCTCACATGGAAAAGATAGGCTAAGGGCTATATACTTGATACTGCGTAGGGTTCTTGAGAGCAAACGGAAAGGCTATACTTCAAGTAGCGGAGAAAAATTTAATCAGTTATTTGTTGGCTCAAGAAGCGAATCAAATGATAGAGCCAAGCGTTTGTTCGGATATAAAGTATCATTAGAAGCAAAAAGATTCGCATTAAGTATTCCCTAGTAAGTTTGTAGGAAAAGGGGGAGAAATAGCATGACAAATAATGAAATATTCTTAGGAAGCGGAGCAAGTTTAACATTTATACCTGAATTGGATTTATATATTCCAATTACAGAAACATCAGGAACATTAGGTATTACTGCTCCTATTACTGCTCATAGTGATTATCAAGCACAATTTCTTTTAGTAAATAACCTATACGTCGGTTGTGTTATTAACCGATACAGTAGCGGTCATGCTTATCAATCTTCTCACAGAATTACTGCTAATACTTCAAATACTATTAATTTCTCTCCAGAAGTAACTATTACTAGCGGAGATTACTTCGTTATTGAAAATTATGGCGCACCCACCCCTGCACCAAAAGACGGAACGATTAAATCTCTTCTTGCTGATGAATGGTTAGGTATTGTTGAAAGTGCTACTTTCCCAACAACCGAAACTGAATTAAAGCAAGTAAATCTTTCATTAGGAGGAACAAGAAATAAAACTTTCCAATACAAAGGTGTTGAAACTGCAAGTGGCGGTAATTTTGGTTTTGTTTCTAATCATGCTGCATGGCTATATTACTTCTTTGGTAAATGCACAGGGATTGAATGCACTACTACTGCTTTAACTGCAACTCCTACTTCTTTACTTCTAAATGCTAGTGATGCAGATAAAGTATTATTAGATACTGATGGAAGCGCATTAACTGATGGTTCAACTACTGCTTTTGTTGAAACAGGCCCAATTTTTACAAGAAGCATTAATAGAATACCTGTTCCTTTCCTTAATCCTGCTATTATTGGTGGAACGGCTGGTGGTGTTTTAGCCCAACCAACGATTAGTAATGCAGGAACTCAAATTGAGGCTGATGAAGCAATTATTGGAAATGCTGTAATTACTGCTCTTAGTGGTATTACTTCAACTGATGCTGAAATAACACTTACATTAAGTGCTGAATCTTCAACAGTTACTTTCCCTGCTGAAGCAAGTAATTACAATAGTGGATTTTTAACAATTAATTTAGCAAGTCCTAGCGGAACAAATGGAGTATCTACCTTAGATGTATTATTTAATGCTAGAGGTGCAACAGTAGCAACGTCTACTGGTAATGATTCAGTAGAAGTTTTAATTCAAAATGGTGCTACTGGTGCTGAAATTGCACAATCAGTATTAACTGCATTAAGCGGAAAAGATGTAGATGTTACCAGAAGTGGAGCAATTTTAACTATTACAAATAAAACTGGAGGATATGTTGGTGCTGCTCATATTACTGAAACTACTACTACTGCTACAACCGAAACAATGGGTAGTGTGTTAGGTGGGATAATTACAGGCGTTAATCTTACTAATGCTGGTTCTTCTGTTTCGGGTGCAGGAGATACTTTAACAATACCTTCTAATGGTGGAACAGATGGAATTTTGGCTTTAACTGCTACAACAACTGCTACAAATGATTTGGCAGTATTGACCGCATTAACTTTGCCTACTGAAACATCTAGTTTAATTGATAATCATATCGAATATACTTTTGCTGAACAAAATGGAGACTTATTGCCTTCTTTTGCTATTGAACAAGTCTTTAGTAAATTAGCGACAGATACTAACACTTACAGAACTGAAACAAATGATGCTAATGAAAGCCTAAACTTTGTTAAAATTGCTAGAGGTTGTCGAGTCAATACTATGACAATGACGGCTAATGAAAATGAAGAAGTTAAAATCACAATGGATTACAATACTAGAAATGTTCATTCATTAGAAAAAACAGAATCTTATGAAGCAAGAAGAGGAATAGAAGACGAAAGAAGTTTCTTTAACTATCCTTCACCTGCTACTGAATCTACTTTACTAGAACCATTTTTCTTCTCCGATGGAACATTCAGTATTTTTGGTCAATCTTTCCTAAAGATTAGTTCTTTTACTTTAACAATGAATAATACATTAACAGATAAAAGATATTTGGGTGTAGGAAGTAAAAGTATTCAAGAGGCCGTTCCTGCTGAAAGAACTTATGAACTACAATTTACAGGATATGTTACAGATAACTTGTTATATAATGAGTTGCTTAATCAACAAGAAAACACGAACCAAAACATTGAATTGACATTCACTAAGGATAATGGAGAAAACATTTCTTTAAAGTTTAAAGACTATATGGTTTCTGCTAATGACTTCCCTATGCCTGACGATAAAGGAGCAATTGAAGTCGCTACAACTGTTATGCCAAGAAACTTAGTAGAATGTAAGGTTAAGACACATTGGATTTTGCAGGGATGATTAAGATGAGTTCAAAATATTTAAAAAATTTAGATATTGTCAAAAAAACCCAAGAGTTTAAAATAAAGAAACCTAAAAAGAAAAAGGCAAGTTCTAAATTAAAGTAATCATATTCCACCAACACCGTTTGTTTGTTTGTTGGTATAGAAGGTGGATAAAATGTTAAACGATAAAAAAGTATTAAAAGATAAAGGTGCGCTATTTGCACTAACAGAACCTACGCTACATTGGATAAAAGTAGCACCCGAAAGCGATGAATACCTCAAGATTTGGGTTAAAGAACCCACTTGGCTTGAAGTAGATAAAGCATTGAATAGTATGATGAAGATTGATGCAAAGCGTCAAGATATGGATATTGATTTAAATGCTATGTATCGCTACATGGTTGAAAATTTTCTGGTTAAAACTGAACCAGCCCTTTCAACAATTGATATTCTCAGACTTACTCCTTACATTGGCAATCAAATAAAGGAGGTATTACCGAATCCTTTAAACTCATTTGAAGAGGATTCGGAAAAAAACGACTAGTGAGGGCGGCAATTAGAGGTGGTCAATCTGACCCTCAAACTGTTTCTCTCATTATGGTGTATAGTCTTTCTAAAGCCTTAGCAATAAGTCCTTTAGAAGTATATAAAATGCCAGCAAGTCTTGTAATAGACTTGTTAAATGTGCATAACGAAGTAGAATCATTAAAGGCGGAGATGCTTGAAAAAGAATTAAAAAAGTCTAAACTTTAGGTGATGTTATGTCGGCTGAAAAAAGAGTTGCTGATTTAGAGGCGGTGGTTAAACAACTTGCTGCTTCTACTTTAGAACTTAAAAAAGCCGAAGCAGAACATAACAAAGAACTCTCTATTACTGAAAAAAGAGAATTAACTAGAACAAAACAAATTACTAATACGATAAATGCTTTGGAAAAACAAGGAAAAGAATTTCTTGTTTTGTCTCTCAGTTTCAAAAAAATGAGAGATACATATAAAGCATTTATTAATGAAGGTGGAAACGCTGCTGAGTTCTTTGATGCTGCTTTATCCAGCACTAATCAAAAAGTAAAGATTTTTGGCTTTGAAGCGGCTTCTGCTAGAAAAGTCATGTATGGGTTTTTACCGCCTGGAATGTTTAGAGCAGTAAATAAATTATCTACTGGCTTCAGATTGGCTGGTTCTGCTATTAAACAGATGGGAGATTCAGGAGAAGAGTCTAATAACATATTTACTACATTAGGAAAAGGAATAAGAAAAATAGTTCCCGATTTTACTGCTCTTAAAAAGATGGAAGAAGGAAGAAAAGAACACTTAGCCTTAGCAGAAAGAAATATAACATTTGACCCAGCATCAAAAAGATACAAGGAAGGCGGTCGTTTTGTATCATCCAAACTAGGAAAAGCCCACGAAAAAGCAGCAGGAAAAGCAGTAAGAGCAAGAAGGGCGCAAGTTAGAGAAGTAGGACATCAAATGACAGGCAATTTGTTTAGAGGAGGAAAAAGCCAAATAAGTGGTGTATTAAAAGACCCAAAGACTATGCCTATTTTTAAATTCTTTTCTAAGATGAAAACGGTTTTACCCGCAATAGTATTATACTTTAAATCAAAGGCTCTCGGTGATATTAAAACCGCAGGTAAAGGGCTTCTTAAATTCGTAGGTAAAATGTTTGTTATGCTAATGAGATTTACTCTTTACTTTACTTTAGTAGTAACTGGTTTATTCTTGGCTTTCCAATTACTAAAAGAACCTGTTAAAGAAGCATTTAAAATGGTAAGTGGAGTTTTAGGATTCGCTATTGAAGTCATTTCAGCAGGATTTATGACTATTTGGGAAGGTGTTAGTGAGATATATCAAGGATTCAAAGACGGAGATTTCTTTGGTGTATTAATGGGTGTTTGGACTATTGTTTGGGGATTACTACAAATTACTTTTGGAATACTTCTTGGTGCTTTAGGAATATTAGGGGCATTAGCCATTGGATTCGTAGTAGGTCTTTGGAAGGGAGCGAAGGGCTTCTTTACAGGAATATTTGATAAATCACAAAAATCAATAGGAAAAATATTCCTTGTGGTTGCTGCTATTTTTGGACTAATATTTGGTTGGCCTGTATTACTCGGTGCTTTGATAGTTGCTGCTATTGCTGCTCTTTTAAAGAAAATAAATGTCTTTGGAGATGGTGGTGTTTCAGATGGTGGTTTGTCAGTTGTTGGAGATAGAGGGCCAGAATTAGTTAGATTACCAAGAAATTCAAGAGTTCATTCTAATACCGAATCAAAAAGAATGGTTAAGTCTTCTTCAGGAGGAAACACTTTTAATATTACAATAAATGCAAAAGATACTTCCGACCAAGAATTAAGAAGAATTGCTGATAAAATAGGAAAAATGATTAACAATAAAGTAAATAGAAGAACTACTTCAGGAACTATGGGGTGATTAGATGGCAAGAGACTTTTATGTATATTTAAAACTACAATCTTTTAAAGGCAGTAATCTTCAAGTAAATACCATTCCTTTGAGAATTGTTTCTGTTGGTGTAACCGTAGATAAAACGATACCTGATGTGGGTATTCCTTTTAGTGGCATTTTTACAGGCGAAGCACAAAGACTTGCTTTAGATTTAGGAATGTCCAATAAGCAATTAAATTTATCTGGATTTATTACTGATATGCCTATCACCAAAAAATTTGGTGAAGGCGATGCAATTACAAGAAATTTTACTGCCCAAGAAGTTGCTCAAATGATTGCTTCGGGTGTAGATTCAACAGCAATTGCTCACTTTCAAGCATTCCAAGAATTAGTTATTTTAATTCCTTCAACAGTTGATAAGGACTATAATCAAGTTGCTGAAAGATTTATACCATTAACTTTCCATGCAAGAGGAGATTCTTTCGCAAAAGATAATAGAAGAGTTCCATTTGCTGCGGAATTTCCCGATACTGAAAGTGATGAAGGACTAAAAGGGTTCGTAAGAAATTTTAATTATACAATGTCAGGAGAAACAACAGAAATTGAATTTAGTATGGATTTCCAAGTAGCCACTATCTTACCATGAGGTGATTAAATGTATAATGTATTAACAGGAAAACAAAGAGGATTAGTTTTCCCTATACTTTGTAATGGCTGTGTTAAAGTAGATTATAGCGACAATATACCCGATACGGGTTCTAATAGTGATTCTTCAGATGATGTAGGATATGGTCTTTGGGCGCATACTGGTTCTTTTACAATAGAAACTATTATTACTCCATATGATATTAATGGCTACGGAACACATAGTTCAAGAAGTCAGCCCAGCATTACTTCTTCTAAAAAAATAATGCCAGCATTAGCACAATCAATATATGATGCTGGTAATGAAAACAACCATGAAAGTGAATTGTATTTAAATAGAACTGCTAGATTAACACATGAAATGAGACTATTTACTAGCGATAATTTCACATTGTCCTTAGTAAATAACACTCTACATAATGAAAATAATCCAGCCCAATACAAAATAAAAGCCACAATTAAATTAGGAACATCTGCATTGGAAACCTATGAAAGTCCTGTTTGTATTACTCCATCAACAGACAAAGCATTTAAATATACTTCATCTAATGATATTAGGGGGTTTAATTCAAACCATAGACAAGAATTTGAATATATCGGTTCTTTAACTTCTCATGCGGGGGCAAACCTCGATAATTCAAATTCAAACTACACGACCACGAACCTTTTCGATGGGGGGCTTTTGGAAGTGTTCTATCGTAGTGGTTTTGATTTTACCTCTCTTGGCACTATCAACACCGCAACGGCTTCACAAATCGTTCTTAGCACATCATATTCTCCTGCATTAAGTAGCGGAACTGAACTATTTATTCGCAGTTCTGTCGAACCAACTTACATAAATGAATCATTTCATATAGGTTGTGTATTTAATCAAACGGATAAAACACTTATTTTTTATTTAAATGGAAAGATTTTATCTAAGCATACCTATGCAACAACTACTGAAATATTTAGTTTTGGTAATAATGATTGTTTTATAGGAGCAACAGGAACAAATGCAAAAGGTTCGGGTAGTGCTACAACAAACAAACAATTTATGGGAGAATTTCATGAACTTAGCATAATGGATGTTTCTAGAAATAATATACCTTTTATTCCTAACTTACTACCGAACTATAACAATACTTTACTTTATCTTAGATTTGAGGAGACTGATGAATAATGGCATTAAAGTTATTTACTCAGGGAAGCAGCGATATTGCTACGACTCCTAATATAGATGTTCCTACTAATCCAAAAGCAACTACTGATGCTGATTCAGCCCCAACTTTGAGTGGTGCAATATTTACGGCTATTTATCCTGATGATAGCACAACTGATACAATTGAAAGAATAACTTCCTCTTCTTCTTTAGAAACCCCCTATTCTAATTTAGAGGTTACAAAAGGATTTAGAATAAAGTGTTATGATGATGCTTCGCAGATAGGAATTAGATTAGACACATTAGATATAGAAAACGATTCCTTTGAATATTATGTTTTAATTCATTCTGATAACCACTTAAAGCATCATTTTGCTAAGATTACAGAAATCATAAAAAGCGACGTTACGGGAGATTCTTTTGATTTTACTCCAAAACTAGGAAATGAAATAGCAAAAGATACAAAGTTTAAATTATGTAAATTACCTAAAGCCTCTACCGCAATTGCTTTTAGTGCAGGGCTTTCTCTATCATTAAGGCAAGAATTAATTGTTTCAAGACCGCATTATTACTTTAGAGGAACGGTAGATAAAAGTAATCAATTAGACCACAATACTAAATACTTTATGAGAGTTAGAAGTGGTAGTGGTGCTTCTATTACTTTAGACAATACTTCTGATACTTTGAAATCTACTTTCTTAACTGTTCAAGATTATAACTTGGGTCTTATTGATTATAGTAAATACTCGCTAAAAGTAAAAATGATAGATAATTTAAGAACTTTAGATACTGAGGCTTCTATTACATTTTTAGGAGACATTACATCTGGTTCTGCTTCTGTTACGGGAGTAAGTTCTATTGATTGCACTACTGCACTATTTGTTGGTATGGCTATTACAGGAACAAATATTCCCTCAAATACTCAAGTTTTGAGTATTCAGGACGCAAATTCTTTTACTATGTCGAATAATGCAACAGGAACAGGCTCACGAACTTTTACCACATATAATTCTAATGAAGGACAAGTTGTTAATTTGCCTCTTGACTATCAAGACTATGAAGATTCTTTTGTTAATGCTAGAAGAGACGGTGATGATTTATTATTACCAATAAGTAATTTTACTTCAACTGGCCCAAAAAGATATTTACATTATGATTTTTCTCCAGATAAATGCAATAAAACAGCAAATGTTATAGAAAATAATATTTTTGAGTCTATTGGCGGAAGAGGTGCATTTAATGAAACAAAAATAGTTGATGCATTTAGAATAATGCCTAAAAAGGTAAAAGAATTTATTCCTCTAAGAGTTAGAAATAGATTACTTAGAGAAAATTCTAGTGATTTTGTTTCCTTTGACTGGACTATTACTAATATATCTAGCACAACTATTACTGTTGATTCTTCAAAGGCCAACAGTCATTTTGTTGCGGGTAATGAAATAAAAATAGGAAACTATATCTGTTTAGTTAATGGAGTTACTACAAATACAATTACCCTAGAATCTTATTATAGATTAGAAACAGAATCTCAATTTACCGCAGGAACACCTCCTATAACTGAAACCGACACGATTTATAGAAGAAGATTTAATCCATATAATAGCACGATTTTAACTAATTTTAAAATAATAAATTCTAGGACTAGTGATTTATTTATTACTTTCATTGATAAAAACTTTGTTGAGCATTATGCTTCCGTAAGTTCAGCAGACGCAACGGAAAAATTACTCACTATTAGTTTAGATAATACTGCATATACCAATAATCAAACTATATTTATAGATGGAGATTATTATATAGAGTGTCAGAAATTTGATGGAGAAATTGAGTCCATTGATTCTTATAAAGAAAATGGACAAACTTCTATCGAATTAAAAGGAAGAAATGCTTTTAGCAAATTACTATCACCTATAATAAATAGCAACACTCTCTTTAGTTCTGATATTATTTATTCAAGTGAAACGCCATATGCAGAACTAGAAAGATTAAAAGGAACTGGTTCAGTAGATGCTTTAATTTCTTGTGAATATAACTCGAATATTATCTCTTTTAAAGATTCTTCTGGTTCTAGTTTATCCACAACCGTCGTTGCAGGAGATAAAATCTTTATTAGAACCGAAACGGGAAATACGAAATATGTTGGAACAATTGCCTCTAATTCTAGCGGAATTAATGGAACTTTAGAAACTCTTTCTAATGCAAGCACTACTTCAGGAAGTAGCGTAAATAATAGCAGATTACCTGTTTATAAGCAAAAGAAAAAAGAATATGTTTTTAATAAAGCCCTATCTAACAATCCTTATGTTTCTTCCACCACCCATTTATCGGGTGCATCGAATAAAGGGATATTTTTTAATGGAGGTAAAACTTTAGTTGATGGAGTTGAAGGAACAAATTTAGTGGGTTCTTCTTATGATGCTCACCCTGATGCTTTGGGCTATCATTTAAGTAATGTAAGAAATATGAAAAGTGATTCTTATTTCCAAGCAACATTAGGTAATGATGCCAATAGTGAAACTTATCAAACTTTTGATACCGTTAATACCTTGATGGATTTTAATGTTCTTAATGTTTCTGAAAGCGGAGCAAATAAATTAGTAGAACTCTCTTCCCATATTCCCTTAACTTTAGGAAAAGTAAAAATTAACTATGCTAATACTCAGGATATAACAAATGCAATTTCATTTGCTAGCGTTGATTTAGGAACTGTAAGTGGCACAAATGATAGTTATAAAATATTAACTACAAGTATAGGTTTTTGCTCAACTACTGCTTCCCAAAAAGTATTGCATGGTAAGCCATTATATATAAGCACAGTCGGAGAAACGGACTATGCTTTTATAGGATTTATATTACAAGTTAATCGTCAAAATACAAATACAATTATATGTGTTGATAGAGAAGTAAGTGTTTCTATTGGACAACAATTATCTATTTTAGACCCATCTATTCCTGATTCAGGAAATAAATATACCAGTTCACAGGATAAATTATCTCATGAATTAAATTTAATTAACGGTGGTCATTTGCATACTGGTAAAATAATATCCTTAGTTCATCCAACTTTCGGTGATGATAATGAACCTAAAAATTTAGATTTTAAACTAAATTATTTTGTTACTACTGTTAATACTAATACTTTCTATAAATACGGTGAATCACAATATAGATTATTTAATTTAGAAAAAGGGGAAATTAAAAAGAAAAAGCAAGGCCTTTTAGGATTATTAAGCAGTAATAAAGACGCAATTAGTAAACAAAAAACAATTCCTTATTATGCTAGTGGGTATAGATTTGGGTCATTTAATTATGAAAATTCTGCATTTAATAATGGCTTACTTCCAATAAATAAAATATCGAGTTATTATAGTTCTCCAATAAACAATATCCCTATTGAAACAAGAGGTAAGCCGAGCGCAGGTTCAAAGTTTTTCGATAGTGATATTAAATGTGTAGGTGAAAGTAACGAAGTATCTATTTTTTATCCCTTCTTATCTTCAACTGAAGTTGGTTATGATGAAAGTGATGCAAATTATATCAATCTCGTTCCTTACACTATAAAAGAATATTTAGAAATAATTGACCCGTCAGTTGAAAGAATGTTTTTGTTTGCTAATTCTGATATTACTCCATATTCTAAAAATAAAAAAACTAGTCTTCTTTATGGAAATAGAAATATACAAGATTATAGTATAGTAGGAATAAATTCTCCTTTTTCATCAGGAAGAAGTGATTCTAAAGACGATACTGCCTTGACTGAATCAATAAACTTAAACGACGATTCTTATTCTTCTGCAAACATTTTTAGTAGTGATAAGACCTTATCTTCTTTAAAGGGTTTTTCAATGATGAGATTAACAGAAGTTTGTTTAGACTGGGCATTTAATCAAATAAACCCCGAAATGCCTATTGATAGAAAGGCAACTGTTCCTAAAATTAATTCATTAGGGCTTGAATTTAGTTCAATAGGTCTAACAAATATAACAGTTAGCACTACTGCTCAATATGAACATAATGGAGTAACTACTGATATATTAGCAGATTCAAACGCTAATTGGGCTGCTGCTGATGGAAACGGGCATTCTTTAGTCGCAGGTGATGTTATTGTAGATAGCAACGGAAGATATATAGGAACAGTTGCAGGTTTTAGTTCAGAAGCAAGCCATACAAATAATATTCTTGAATTAAGACAAATGCCATATAAAACTAATGGTGGAGAATACTATACAGGAAACATATATAAAGTAAGAAAAGCAGATATTGATATTCCTACGGTTATTTCGGGTAAAGGGAATAAAGATAGTTTTGTAACAACTGATGATAACATTCATATGCTTAAGTCTGCTTTTATGGGTAGAGGTAAGTTTGAATTAAAAAGAGAAAAGCATACAATTGTTTTAACTAGTGGAAGTGGTAATTCTATTGATACAGGAACAAGTGGAGATTACATATTAATTCTATTACCTAAAGAAGATGGAACAACTGAAAACTTCTTTGTTTATCCTGTTGATAGTGGAAGTGCTATACCTAGTGTGAGTTCTTCTACTTATTCAGCATATACTCCTATTTCTTTTGATATAACAGGAGCAACTGCATCAGGAACAGTAAATAAAATAACTAGAATAACTGCTTTATATAATGCTTTAATTTCTAATGCTAGTTTTATGTCTCATTTATATTCTATACGACTTAATACTGGTTCATTTGCAGATTATTCTATTGAAATAATACCTAGAGCAACAAGAACTTCCGTTACTAGTATATTAAGTCATGTATTTTATGATTCAGGAAATCAATTTGTTATAGGGGAAACCATAAGTTTAGGCCATAAAATAGGTTATGGACAAGATTCTACTGGCTTTACTAATAGTGAAGTAATTAATGATGGTATATCAATTAGTGGAACTTTTGCATGGGAAAGCGGAACAGGATTAGGAGATTCTAAAGACAGTTCATGGTTTGAAACTACGGGAGAAACACTAGGAGGGGAAATTACTCATAGTGATTATGTTATGCATTCTGTTTTGCCAATATCTACAAATATTGATAATATTAAATCATTTCATCCTTTTAGTGTATTTAGATGGCTTGCTAATTTACCTAAAAATAATACTTTAAGTCATAGCACAGGAATGAATACAAGAGCAGCAAAGTGGGAGTCTTTATATAAATACTTTAATATCGTCTCTTTAGGAAGATTTAATATTGAAGATAATGTGGGAGCGCAAGCATTTGCAGGTATTTCTTCTCCATTTATAAGAGGAATATTTAGAAAAGAATATACTAATTCTTTAAATCAGGCTTTATACGGCATAAATATGTTTAACTCTTCATACTCTAACTCTTTTAGTTTATTAGAAGAAACAGAAGCAAATACTATTACTAAAGTAAATAGGGTTCGTTTTGACCTAAATCCTAATGAGTTTGCCTCAAAAGAATATGATAGCATTTCGGCCAGTAATGCTTATAATACAGAATTAAGAGAGGCTGATGGGGCTTTAATTGCCTTTAAACCTAAATTGTATATTACTTCTGCTATAAAGGGAACAGAAGATAGTCAAACTGGAATAGGTAATCATAATACTTATGTTTATACTATTTCTGCTGGTAATTATAGAGGCAATACTAACATTGCTCCAAATGAATATAACTGGTTAAATTTTGTTGATTTAACTGGGTGTTATTTGGCTTCTAGCAGGGGCAAAAAGTATAATACTGCGAGTGATGCTTTATCTCCTATTAGAGATGATACAGGAGCAACTAATCCTTCAAGACGAAGCGCAGAAGGCACTACACCTGAAAGTTTAATTTATGTATTATCACATGAATTAGATACACTTGCTGCTACCAACACTCATAAGATAATTACTGATAAACAACTCAATGCAAGTGAACTATATAGATTATTACAGCCAAATCACACTTTTTCTTATTCGTTCAGCCCTAAACAAATCAGATTTAATGAACTTTCTAGTAAATACACTAAAATATCAAATGAAAATAAGACTTATGAAGATGTTTTAAATTGGCAAGTTCAAGGTAATTCAGTAGATTCGGCTGGTGAATTAGAAGGAGTTTTATCAATGTATGTAGTGGTTGATGTTGATAAACAAACAAATAGTAATTATGTTGTTATCCGTGACCCTACTAATCTTTCTCATAATAACAATAGCATAATTGATTTACCCAGCAATATGGCAATTAGTGATGGAGAAATCAATAAAAAAATACAAACTGAAGTTTTAATTACAGGGGATGACATAGGTTATTACATTGGTTTGTCTGAATCAAATGACCTAAAAGGAATTGTCAGTTTAACTGAACCCTTTACTCTTTCTGTTGGTAAGGACTTTGATGTTAATTCTAAAAGATGTTTAATCGGTTCTGGGGTAAATATTTGTAATGAGTCAGAAGATTTGATTAATAACCTATTAGAAGATGAAAACATCAATTTTACTATGGATAATCCATTATATCCTTTATTTATGTCTCCTGATTTTCAAGGAATAGACTTACTAACTGCTATTAATTTTATTCTTCAAAAGAAAAATAAATCATTAGTTTATGAAAACGAATCGTTTGTTATAAAAGATAAGGAATCTAATGATTTTTATTCTAATATTTTAATTAATGATTCTGGCGATTTTCAAGTAATGGAGTTTGAAAAAGTTAAAACCACCTTTGATTTGCATAATGAAATTATTGTGTATGGTAATAGCCACAAATCACAAAGAAAAGATTTAAGAAGTATTCAAAAAGTGGGGCGAAAAACATTAGAAGTGTTTGAGAGAGAATTAGTTACTCAACATGATGTGGATATGAGAGCAAAAGAATTACTTAAATTGCATTCTACTATTAACACAAAATTAATTTTAACCTTGAGTTCTAAAGGATTAGGACAACTAAGAGCAGGGGATATTATACAAGTAGAGATAGAAAGAGAAAATGTTCAATTGTCTCAATATATGGTTTTACAAATAGAGCATAAATTAAGCGGAATATTAAAACTAGAACTGGGAAGATTCTCTAAACAACTAGAAGACAGATTTGCAGAATTGCTTATTTCTAATAAAAAAACTAATAGTGCTATTAGAAGCCAAAAGTTTAATGAAAAGAATGTTAATTTTGATTTTATCGAGAACTTAAGTATTAATGAGTTAAGGCTTGTTATTAGAAAAAGAGTGTCAAGCGGAGGCAACTCTTTAGGATTTGGGATAACCCTAAATACAGGCACTACATCTCTTGGATTCGGTGGCGGAACTATCACATTAACAACACTTTTAGACGAGGATTTAGCATGATTACTGATAAATTAAGAGAAACAGTCGCTACTTTGATTAAAGCCGTTATTGATACTAACGGCAATAGTGCTGCACAATTAGGTTTTGGAGGCAATTCAACCAATCCTATTTCAAATGGTCTTGATGTTCCAAGTGGCGTTGCAGTTTCAGTTCAAACTGCTAATTCTGATGAAAATGTAATTGAAGTAAAAGTTAGCGTTGATGGTGGATTAGTTACTGGTAGAGTTATTAGAGAATTAGGATTGTTTAATTCATCAGATATGATACAAAGAGTTAATTTTGATGGAATTGGTCCTTTCTCATCAGGAGAAACAATAGAATTTTTTATTCTTTTAGAGGTGGAATGATATGTCGCAAACAGAAAATAATAAGCATAAATTTACAGAAAGTTCAACAGGATTAACATTGTCGGAAATAAAAGATGGCGTAGATTTTCCCCATACAGGTCTACTAAAAGGACTTCTTCAAACAGGAAAGGGAAATCATACTGTTAAAACAGGAACAGGAAACGCCAATACTGATTTTGCTATTACTAGAGTTTCTTCAACGAGAATCACCGTTAAAGGAGGTTCTTACTTTAGAGATAATAAATTAGAAACTATTTCAGACTCAGGTAATTTAGACTTAGGTTATACTACTGCTGCTAATGCTTATCATTTATTAGTCATTAATGAAGCAGGAGCATTTGCTATAAGAAGCCCGACAGGTGTAGATAAGGTGGCTGATACTGAACTTAATGATGTAATTGTGGCAGTATTGACTTATGCTGGTGCAGGAGTTGATATGAAGATACAATATTTAACAAATGATAAATCTTCTAATTCCTTAAGTATTGCCCATAATAATGCAGGTAGCGGAACATCTACTGTTTATACTCAAGTAGGAGAAATTACTGGAAGTGGGGCAGGGGTTAATTTTAAAGTTACAACAGGTAGTTTAACAATTGAAAATGACTATGCTGATGGAGATATTATTTTCAAAGGAAGTGATTCGGACGGAACTGCCGACTTAACAGCATTGACTCTTGATATGAGCGATAACGGTAAGGCTTATTTTGCTGGAGAAGTATCATCAAACGGTCAAGTATTAACTAGGAATAATATTACAAATAACGGAAATAATAGAATACTAACTGCGACAACAAATGCAAATGAGCATAACGCAGAAGCGAATATGACTTTTGATGGCTCAAATGTTCAATTAACAGGTTCTATTGTTGCTACTGGCGGGTTAGATGCAGGTTTAGCCGTTAATGCAGACACTTTAACAAGTGTCGCAAATACTCAAGTAGGTGGCAATTTACTTGCTGAGGGTGGAATTATTAATAGATATTGGTTTGCACAGGGGCTTGTTGAAATTCTTGATGTAGCACACGGATTAACCATGTCTGGACAAATTTCGACTATTTTTATTGGTGATGTATCAACTACTGTTCCTGCTAATCAGATTGTTTTACCTGCTGCAAATACTGTTTCTGGAAGAATTTTTACAATTAAATCTGTTCATGGTGTTGCTGTAAATATTATTCCTCAAGGCGGTGATTTAATAGATAGCGGAACACCACCACAAGCAGGGCATTCATCATTCCTTACTGCTGCTAATCAAATTGATTTGCCCCCATTTGCATCAATTACATTAATTGCTTTAGGTGCAGAAGAATTAGCACCTGCTCCATTAACGATAGGATATTATATTCTAAATTCAACAGCGTGATTGCTCTCATTTAGTCCAACAAAATTAGTAATAAGCGAATTTAAAATAGGGCATTGAAAAAAATCCAAAAAAAAGAGAGGGAGCATACGCTCCCCCTCAATTTGTTTTTTCTGACCAAATAGCATTACAGGCTCTACATTCCCACAATTTTACTTGTTCCGTAGAACCAACATAAAAGCCAAGTAATCGTCTCGCTACTGTCTTTTCTTTACAGTAGAAACATTCTTGCTTTAATGCCATATAATCACTTTTGGCTATCGTCGCCCATCAAACGCTTCATGTATTCTTCAACGCTTTCATCGGTGATATTAGTTCCACCAAAAGCAGCAAAGAATAAAAGCA
>Ga0209645_1000434_pt1 | contig 21561 bp, 5 predicted proteins | sample ETNvirenome_6_30_FD_184070 | JGI IMG/M metagenome (GOLD analysis project Ga0209645, IMG submission 184070) | Marine viral communities from the Pacific Ocean - ETNP_6_30 (SPAdes) (version 2) | ecosystem: Environmental > Aquatic > Marine > Oceanic | place: Pacific Ocean | collected 2013-06-19
CCCTGCTGTCCGTGGTAAAAACTTTTATCAAGCATTTAGTATATTAACATTTTTATCATGAATCTGTCTATCATGATCCTGCCAATTACTAAAAAATTGTTCGCCGTGGTTGACTAGTTCTTGTTGTTCACTTAATTCAAAGTAGTCTGTGAATTCTATTCCGTCTATTATTATTCTTCTGTTTTCAGATCCAAACACGTACACTATTGCGTCTTCATTACCAAGTGATACACCGTGTTTGCTGTTTTCAACACGAGTCCACTTGCCATCTTCTTTGACCATGTGTGTGCCTGATACCTGTATGCCTTTGTACTCGTACAAGTTGTCTATCAAGAACTTACCTGTTGCGAACACTTTGCCACCTACTGCCACTTCGTCGCCTATGTCAACCGTCTCCACTGCTTTGAAAGTGCCATCCGCCATGGTGATCATTGTGCCTGCTATGAAACAACCGCCAGGGCCTGTGCCGCCGCCACCTGAACTTGTGCCTCCTTGTGCATTACCAAAACCTGCTGATGTTTGTGTGAAGTTTATACCTGAGTTGAACAGTGCTTTCCAGGCACCACCGACCTTCATGTAGCCTGCTGTGATCTGTTTCCAAGCACCGCCAACCTTGAAGTATGCGTCTTCAATTGCCTTCCAGGTGCCTCCTACTTTGAAATTTCCTTGGACGCTGACGTTGAATACAACAACTGCCTTGCCATCGCCGCCCGAACCACTTGACGTTCCGCCCACGGCCACTCCTGAAGTGTAGTATGAGTTGCCTGTGCCTCCCGGAGTCACACCTGAACCATTGGCCTCTGTGCCGCCTGCCGCTGTGTTTGATCCTGACTTACCACCAGTACCTCCGTTGTCACCTGATCCTGCATCACCTGACTTACCACCATCGGTACCTCCACCACCAGCACCGCCACCACCACCGTCTCCGGTGTGATCCTTACCATCCTCACCTAGTGTCCCTGGAGAGTTGGTAGTTGCTGAATTAGTGTTTGCACCTGCTGTTCCGTCGGAATGTGCACCTGCACCACCACCGCCACCGCCGCCTCCGGCTGTGGCTATTTCGGCTCCATCTACTAGCACAGTGGTGGCACCTCCGCCACCGCCTCCAGAGCCTGATCCTGGCCTTGGTCCGGCGTTACCGCCTTCACCACCTGAATATCCTGCTATGCTTTTTCCGTTTGCACCACCTGGTGCGCCAGTACCATTTGAACCGCCTGCCCCACCGCCACCGACTGCAACAGTCAGTGTTTTACCTACGTTGGATGTCATTGAAATGCTGGTTGCACTGACGTGTTGTCCAGCGGCCCCTGTTCCTCCAGGACCCCCTGCGTCAGAGCCTCCACCGCCTCCTGCGCCGCCCCATAGATGAACATCTATAGAAGTTGTGCCGGCTGGTATTACGACTTGATTAAGTGTGCCACTGTAGTTGAATGTCTTGACGACTGCTACCATGGGATTAAGCCTCCCTTACGAACCAGAGGTCTCCGTTTGAGCCTTGCCCCGATGTTGGTGCTACGGTCTCCACGTATCTATTTCCTGCGATACTGTTACTGCTGTCGTCGGATATAGTTGAACCGCCCCATAATTTAAGAGACTTGGCAACCTGTCCTGTAGTTGTGACGTCCGCACTTGATGTTGATGTTGATGACGTTATGTCTGAACCAACTGCGTTAAGTGTAAGCGTAGTAACTTTTAAATTACCTGTTGATGAATCAGTTGTTAATGGTTTTGTACCTTTGTTTGTGTCACCATCGTCCGTCATGTCTGACAATAGCAATAGTTTAGAATATACTTGGTTCTCACCTGCTGTCCAACGGTTCTCTGACACATCATAGAACAATCTAGCATCATCAGTGTCACCTGTTTCAACAATAAGTCCTGCGTCTGTTTCTGAACCACCAGCGTTCACTTTCAAGAAGGCATCTGAGTGTTGCACTATTTCCGATGAAGTGTAGTTGTAGGCACCACTTACGTTTAGGTTACCTGTGATTGTCAAATCACCCACCATGTCGATGCCACCGTCCGCACCTGTCAATTGTAGAGGAGTTTTAGTAACCCCGCCATCATTCACTGTGAATTTTAAATCTTTGTCCTGTGTTGTCTGTGCTATCGTGACATCATTGCTTGAAACTGTGATTGTTAGTTCCTGCGAATCACCAATCCTGATACCGCTGTCCGTGTCCAATGTCAACTGTCCTGTGGACGTGTCTGCCGCGTCTGCTCTTAGGAAATTGCCACCCGCGATCAGCGTGGCAGAAGTGTTGCTTGTGCCTGACACATCGATGCTGGCCGCCTGTGTGTTGGTTCCTTCGAACACCGCACTCAATGTGCTGTTTAGTGTGAAACCTGCTTTGATTTCTGCGAATCCTGACTGAGAAACGCTAGGTGTGAATGTTTCCTTAGAAAGTATTGCAACCCTCGTGTTGCCTGCGTACATAGATGCCACAACCTTGTTACCACCTGAACTTGCAAGTGTTTCAATTTGGAATCCTGATAATGTTTGTCCTGAAGTGTAAACCGGTCCTACCAACTGGAACGCCGAACCTGTGTAAACGTACAGTTGATCATCGTCTGAATCCATCCATAGGTCTCCTGCTGAAGCAGAAGTTGGAGCAGTGGATTGTGATTTTGCACCACCTGTTGGTTCAAATGCCGAACCATCATACACTTTCAATTGTCCTGTATTAGCGTCGAACCATAACTCACCTTTTAATGGTGCCGTTGGTGCTGATGTGCTTGATGAATTTTCAAGAAGTTTAACAAGGTTCTCGTTGAGCCCTTCACCAAAACCAGAGAAACTCTTACCAAACAACTGCAACGTAGTGGTGTTGTCCACTGTTCCGTCTGTGATTGTTGTGACTACTGTCCCGTCTGTTTTGTTAATTGTGTACGCCATTTTTTATATTTAGCACCTTCCCACTACAATATTAATCGTGCCTATTTCCTCAGAATCATAGTTTTCTAATGCTTTTCCAATTACTTCACCTACTTGTGGATCGTGTGTTTTCTTGGCAACGCCGTTGTGCGTTGGGTCTGTTGACAGCATGTCTCCTTTTGTCACGTGCCCAACAACCTTGCAAGGTACTTTTCCCATAAGAGCAACTGGTTGTCCCGCTGAATCCCTATTCATCAAGTACGCAGGATTGCCACTTATTACGCCTGCTACCCTTTTGTCATTGCCCTCTGTTGATACTGTTACTTCTTTGTCGCCACCAAAAACTACCACTGTGCCTACCTCATACTCTGCGTCAGTTTCATATACCTCTGCCAAGTCAGCGTACTGTGCCGACGTTGCTTTAGCATACACGGTGTTATAACTTTTTGCGGATGTGCCTATGTCATATGACGCATCTGTGTCTGGCAGTATTGCTTTGGAAGTCAAGTTGCCGCCCATAGTCAGTGTGCCCATTGAGTTTGCACCTGTGCTTGTTAAATTTCCTGTAACATCTCCAGTGGCAGATGCTGTGATGTTTGTGGCTGTGATTGTTCCGTTAACTTCAAGTGCAGTGGTAGGTGTAATTGTTCCTATACCCACTCTTGAAGCGGAACCATCGATGGTCATCACTGTTGTGGTCACTCCGCCATCGTTCACTTTGAATGTTATGTCTGTGTCCACCACAGTGTTGGCAACGACAACTCCCGTGCCGTCAACTGTTACTGATAGGTCACTGTCAGTACCAACTGTAAGTCCGGCGTCGTTTGTGATGCCCAAGGTACCTGATGTTGTGTCATTAGCATTTGATCTGAGATAGTTTGCCGCCGCGATACCACCTAGTTTATCTGAGTCTGTGGCTACTCCGGCAAATCTCAAATCTGAGATATCTGTTGACAGGGTTATACCTTTTGTTATAGATGAAAATCCTGCTATCGCTGATTTAGGTGTGAATGTGTCTTCCGATATTATTGCGATTAGATTGCCATCATTGAAAAGTTTTGTTATGTTTTGTGTTGCATCATTGGAATCCAATATCGAGTCAAACGTGAATCCGTTCGTGGTTCCTGTTGTACTAGGTGGTCCCACCAACACAGATGCTGTGCCACTGTAGTAGTACATCTGTCCAGTTGTTGAATCAATCCAAATATCTCCAGCGGCCAAGTTAGCAGGCTCTGTTGACTGGTAAGGTGCACTACCGCCTGCTGTCTGGAAAGCAGTCCCATTGTATACCTGTAATTTTGAATTTGTAGAGTCCCACCATAGTTGCCCTGCTATAGGTTTCGATGGTGCAGACGTGTTTGAGAAGTTTTCTAATAGATGTAAAAAGTTTTCAGCAATCAACTCTCCATATCCTGCGTAACCTTTACCTATAAGACTTAGATCAGTCTGTGTGTTGACCACACCATCCTGCACAGTGTACTGGTTTGGCGATGCTGAACTATTTGTTTTGTTTACCGTGTATGGCATTAGTATCCTGTGTTAGCACCTGACGTAGTTCCGCTGACAGTGTTAGAAGTTGACAATGCTGTAGAACTTGTTTCGGTGAACGTTGTTAAACTTTGTATCCTTAGAGTGTAATCAATCTGTATCAGTCTGTTAAGTGATTTTTGCACAGGATGGAATATAACATGAGTCAACAATTTGTTTGTTGATCCGTTCTCTGTACCTTCCCAACTTTTAAGACCCAATTCGTCAAACACGTAATCACCGTTGAAATCTGTTGTGTTGTCAAACGCTGATTGTCCTGTTGGTTCACCATAATCCAATGTGCAAGTGCAAACGATGTCAGTGTATTTGTTGCCGGCAGTGTGTCTTACTTCCATTTTGTTTCTAGTAGTATCTTTGTTGGTTGAAGAATTATCATCTATCACCTTGTAATACGTTTGATTGTATAGAGCGGCATTAGTACCTGTGGAGTTAGGTGTCAAATATGTAATGATCCCTGTTGGGTCAACACTTGTTCCACCGTTACCAAAGGCCATCTCGTGTATGAATCCTGTGGACTTGTTTGATAATGAATTTGCCAATGATTGAGACATGTTCTCGTAGTGAATGGCATTCCTCTTGTCTACTATCACTTCACCTGTCTCTGGGTCAAATATCTTGATATGCCCAGTCATCATAACACCTGTGTTATCCTGAGGCTTCTTGTTCTCTTCTTTTGATTCTGTTGGTTTATTGTCCTGTGTCATCTAGTGTATTTATTCAGGTGCGTTTGTAGGCTCGTTAGCAATGAATTTAGCCTGTTGAGTCGTTGAAGCCTGTAATCCTTTACCGTCTGCCGGATTACCATCTGCCGCAGTGTACCAGACCTGTCCTTTCTTGTGTAATATCTTGATCTGTGTACCTGAAGCAGGTGCTGTGCTTAAAGTTACTGCTGTCGTGCTTCCGTCCACAGAATAGTTAATAGTTGATCCATCTTCGCTAGTGAGCAACAATCGTTGGCCACCAATGAATATGTCTAACTCACTAGCGGATGATGGTGCTTGTGATAGTGCAAACGTTAATGTACTGCCATCACCTGTGAAAGTGTTGGTGTATATCGTGTCTGCATAAGGGATGGTTTGAGTACCAGACGCATCTACCACTTCGGTGCCTGATCCATGCTCCTTAATTCCTGTTCCAAGTGTTCCACGTTGTAGTTGTCCCAACGTGTTTCCTGTTTTTGTAAAATATTCAATTCTTTCTTTGTCTATGAACACAACACCAGGTATTATCGATGATATTGTCGATCCATCGTAACTTAATATCTGTTTAGGATCAGGTAACAAAGTTCCGTCCTCGACAGTGATGGTTTGTGTTCCTTCTGTCATGTCCAAAGTTAATTTTGTTGTTGCTGTTTTTGAGATACGCTTGTAGAAAGTTCTATTCATCATGTCTTTAAATATTCTAAATCCAGTTGCACTCACGGCTGTGTCCACGGCAAAATACATAACATCAAGTCTGTCTGTTGAAGCAATAGTTCTACCATTAACTGTGATTGTGTTTCCACTGACCGTGTAATCACTGGCCTGTATCAACTGCTCTCCATTTAGCCAAACGTAAGTATATCCTGCGTTAAGGGTATCAAATCTAAGTTTGAATACACCCGAAGGTCTGCCTTCTAAAACTTCTCTTCTTTGTTTCATTCCTAGTGCGTTGTTGAATGTTGTCACTGTGACCACATCAGATGCACTCAATGAATAAGGAGAAGTGATTGCACTAGGCACTAGGATCACGTCAGCGTCTGATCCTCCATCAACAGAGTACTGGTGATCGACTAGCGTAGATATGCAAATAACATCTGTCGCCGTTGGTACCGAGTCAGTCTTGAAGTTGACGTTTTGGTTTCCTGTGTCAACAGTGTAGTGGGTGTTAAGATCTTTTTTGACTCCGTTTACAAACACTTCAACTTGTGAAGCGGATGAAATTGTTTTAGCAGGATCGACTGTGGAATCGTCCTCTAGTCCAGACACCACGCCATAAGTGTATGTGCTACCATCACCTAAGTAATAGGTGTTATCTGGTCCTCTCAATATCCTTCCGTTTACTTCAACCACTGTCAATCCAGAGAAAGGCCCTATGGAACCTGGTGGATAGGTTAGGCTGTACCTGTTGGTTGAACCATCGTACGTGAATGTTTCACTCCTGATGCTGGCAAAACTCCTTGTTGAGGTAGTTGACTTGTTGAAGCCTGCTATTTGTATGAAGGCATCTGCACCAGGCGCCGAGTTGAAAGTGACCGTGATAGTATTAGCAGTTGTGGATGTTGAAAATGCTGTTGTAGGCACACCATCGATCGTCACATAAATGTCTGATGATGTTGAATCTAAGTTGAACTCTCCCCTTGTAGATGTCAAGTAAGCAGTTGTTGAACCATCTCCTGTGAACGTGTTCAACACCCTGTAGTTCTCACCTGATATAGCAAAAACTTTAGTGGACACCTGCGTGTGATTGGCTGGTGCTGTGCCAAAAGTTATTGTCTTATTCGCCACATCTATTGTGTAATCTGTCGTTAGTTTTTTCACGGATCCATCAACAGCAACAGTCACTGATCCCAGTGTACCTGGGAAATCACCTATGCTGAAAACTGTTGTCGTTCCGTCCCCTCTGTAATTCTTCTCAGATATGAAAGGCACACCAGACTCTGGTGATGTGTACACTTTGATGTCCACTGTGTCAAACATCTGTCCAGGCACCGTCTCCTCAGGTGCGTAACTTGTGTCTGGGGTGACAAAACCATCACCCTCTAAAACTATGTCACTAGGTGCGTGTCCTAGTGCTGATCCAAACAGTCCGCCTTTGACTATAGAATCAAGTGTCCTGTCATCTGTTGGTGTCAACACACCGTCATCATCAAATGGAATGAACTCCACAAGTGCATCCGCTTCTGCTATCTCGCTTATCGTGAACCTTACCGTTGATCCATCACCTCTGATCACATCTGGTAGTTTTTTCCTTGTGCTGTCATCTTGAGAGATGTACACATGGAATACATCAGTCCTTGCTGGCGCCACATCAAAGTCATAGTCTTGTTGTGTTCCATTGGCCCTGAATGCCACCACCCTTGATCCACCATAGTTGTCCCATGGGAAATCATACCAACCTGCTTTGTCCCAACCTGCTTCTTGGGTGAATAGTAATCCTGTAACCATTGTGCCACCATAGTCAACTCCGGTCATGACTTGGTCTAGTTCGTTTCCAGGCATACCAGATGCTGGAGTGTAGAACCCTTTGGTCCTGTCAGCCGCTGTCAATCCTGTCTCGTCACCGTATACCTTATACAGACTACCAACGTTGTCATCGAAGTCCGTTGACGATGTAAATGCATTCGTTACTTTATAGAGTTGATTTTTATATCTTATAAGATCATTGTAGGCATAACTTGTACTCGCCGCCCAATCTACCACCCTGGACGTGCTTGATACCCTATCAAATTTAATTGTTGTGTCTATGTCTCTGACAAGATCGTTGGCAAGATTTGCATATGCCTTTGCCCTATCTGTTGGTGATGATCCATCACTGGCTCCGCCTGTAATCACGACATTAGGTGTAGTTGTGTAATTTGCTCCAACTCCTGTAACTGTTATCTTAGTGACTGACCCATCCTGTATTGTTGCAGTGGCAGTGGCCGCCGTGGTTGATGGTGTTTCAAACATTTTGTATACACCTGATTTGGTTGAAGTTGGTGTAATCGTGGTGCTTGGCCCATAGAAGATACCTGACAGACCATCAAAACTATAAATGTTGCTTGTTCCTGAACCACCGTTCTGTCGATCCCATAATTCTGCCTGTGTCTGTGCTGAGAACAAAGGATAGTAGTAACCGTATGTTCCTGATGTTGTGCCACGTGAACTGGTGCCCAGCACTTGGAATGGACCTGTAGATGCTGTTGTTCCGCCAACCAGTGTCACTGTTGGTGCAGTGGAATAACCCGAGCCACCGTCCAACACTGTGATTGATGTCACGTACTTCTTATGATAGTCATTCCACATCTGCCACGGATACTCAGTTAATTTCGCAGTGTCTAAACTTACGTTCAAACCACGGATCTTACCTGTGTCAGCGTCATAGAAAGGTGGATTATCAAAGTCGGTGTATATGCCATCTTGGGTGTCAGTGGCATTGTAACCTAATTTATATTCCCTTAATTTTGTATGGAAAGGTTTGACCTCATTCACATAACTTTCGATCCAACTATCTGTGCCAGTGGTGTAGGTTTTCCTTTGATCTAATTTCCTCACGGAGTTGGTTGCATTTATGAATGAAGTTTTAAATAACCAATCAACGTAAGTCTGTTCAGACAATACTTTTCTCAATCCTGTGAAGAACAACGTGTTGTATTCAACTGCAAGATCGTTTATAAACAAATCATCCCTCAGTGCAGTAAGCACTTTTCTAGTTTCTATGGCAGGTTCCTGATCGAAGAAATTGTCATCAAAATTATCACCTCCGGCAAAACCTGTCGCGTCCTGTGTGTAATCATAGAGTTTTGTGCTTAATCTGATTGTTCCATCTTCTGTACCTACGTTTTCCCATCCATCCGCAGTCTTCATAAACAACTTCCAACCACCTGTGTCTGCACTTGTGACCTTTACATGTTTGCCTAGCGTCAGATCAAGGCCATCTAGTTCATACTGGTAGGTTACCTGTTTGTCAATTTTTGTGTTGGCACTGTGCGACATGTCGCCGTCTGTTTTGTACCAGTCTGTGTAACTCCAATATGGTGAAGTGTTGAACGTTTGTAATTTGGTCCTTGACCATTCTGTGCCGTCCCAGGTGTATATCGCCCAGAATCCGTTTGCTGTCTCATCCGCCTTGACGAGGTATTTGACTGTGCCGGATATGTCACCTGTTGCCAGGTATGTCAATTCTGCGTATGTGTCAACCGTGCCATCGTACTCACCACTGGTTGATGATGGTTCCGGATCCTTGGAATCAAGATTTGTGAGATTGATGGTTCCAGAAAGTTGATATTTCAACAGCACACTGTTTGCGTAATCTATAATTTCTTTAAGTGCATCATACCTATTGACATACCAACTCTGCCTAGGTCTTATGTTGTTTCCATATCTTTCATTTACAGGTAACGTAACATCCGGTACGCTGTCGCCTTCGCTATTCTGTCCAATCAATGAGTCCCACCAACGTGTTTCTATGTATGAACCTGGCTTGTAAGACTTGTCGCCTTGCCTTGCCAACTTCCATACTGAATGTGAATCGCCATCGAAATCATTAGTACGCACATCCATGTTGAGAACTATTCTGTCCCTCACTAGGTTAGTGACGTTGTACAATTGGAACTTGTTGGTGTCCGTGACAGCATAATACTTGTATCCAAATGCCATTGGATTTGTTATTAGGTTAGACACAAATGACGCAGAATTGAATCTGTGGGCATGTGCGTGTCTACTACCTAGACTTCTGTTTTGCGGTAGGGTCATTTTATTCCTTACCCAATAGTAATACCTAGGCACCATCGCATCCAGTCTAGAGTCATACTTCATTATGACTGTGTACTGCGAATCGTCGCCGTTGAGTGCTGTGCCGGTTATGGTCTGATCTGCCTCTGCGGATCTGTTGTTCCATTCGCTTGGCAGTAGATTTGTTTCAACCCACTCGTAGATGTCCACGCTCGATCCAGGAAACAATTTACCCCATGTGTTGTGCTTGTATTCTTGAGTGTCCTGTTCGTACCATAGATATCTCACTGTTGAGAGATCCCACCAAATCTCACCCACGTGTTCTTCTGCCCAAGCGGTCTTGACATCTGCATTTGGTCCAAAATTGTAGGTTGCTGGATCCCATGGTGTCTTGATGTCTATCTCCCTGTCGGCCAGGCCTGGGATACGTCCTTTGACCGGATCGTACAACTCATAATAATCTCTTATTTGTTTGCTTCCACTATCAAAATCAAAAACCTTGCCTAATTTTGCGATATCTATCAATTGGTCCTCAGTTACTATATTTTTCCAAGCGTACTTTCCGTTAGTGTTCAGGTCAAAACATATCACTGTCCCGTCATTGGACAGTTTCGAACTGCCATCTGATAATGTGTTACCATCGTCTTTTGGTGCACCCACCAGCACTTGATTGTTGATCATACATACGCCACGTCCAAAGTCGTCTGTCTCTGTGACACTGTCGCCCATGAGCCTGTCGTCGATAACAAACTGTGTGTTGTACATTGTTGCTGTGAAGGCTCCACCTGATCCTGGGTTTGAATCAACTATTGTGGTGTCTTGTAAATCAAATGTGGTTTCTCCAGAGTCAAATTTCATCTCCCGAGAACTTGCAAAATTTTCCGCACCAATGACGATCCTTGTACCAGCATCATTTACGTCAACAGTGGTACCAAATTTCATGTTTGTCAAAGATCCAGGGCCACCTATTGTTTGTTGTAGAGTGTAGGTGTTTGTGGAGCCGTCAGCATTCCATTTGTAATAGTATACCGAACCAATGTCGGCATTGTCTGTGCCGTCAACACCCGGTGCACCAATTATCAGTGTAGTGCCGTCTTTACTCATTGCCAAGGAATCACCAAAAGCAGTGTTCAATGACGATCCATCGTTGGCAACACCTGTTAGTGTCTGTACGTGTGAAAAAGAATTCTGTGTGCTTCCGTCATTGCTTTGTGATGTTCTCACGAATATTTCAACCTTACCTGCATTGCCTGGTGCGAGTGAACTCACAGCCAATATGTCACCGTTGTCGTTCGCTTGTAGCCTATGTCCGAATCTCTGACCGCTACCGCCGTCTGGTGCCTCGATGGTGTAGTCCTGCGTCCAGGTGTCATAGGTCGAACCATCCGCTCCTATGCCCCAGGTGTAGAAGTATACCCTTCCTTGATCACTGTCATGGCCTGGTGCAGAAACAAACATGTATTTTTGTGCAGTCGACCTGACAGAATCAGCACCCGGTTCTGAGACCTTGTGAGCCCAACCAAAATTTAATCCATCATTAGCCGTTGATCCATCAGTTGGTGGGAAAACTGTTGATAGTATGCTGTATTTGAATGTTGAAGGATCCCATAGGTACACTTTGATCAAACCAGCATTCTGCTGTCTTGTGCTTCCGTCTGATTGGAATGAATTAGTGTAAGGCGCACCTGCGACCACAAAGTTTTCGTCAGTGCTGATCGACAACGATTCTCCAAGCCTACTGGAGTTGTCGTCGTTGTCCGTCATTGTGACAGAAGATTGAGTCAAGAATGCTGTGCCTGGTGTGGTTTCGGTCCTGAACAAGAAGTGCACCGATCCCTGCCCGTCGCCTGGTGCTGATACGACCACAGTCCTTCCATCATTACGTCCTACAATCCTGTGTCCAAATTCTTGATCTGTGGTGCTGGTATCTGGTGAAAGTATCAGTTTCTGTGTGTAAGGATCACACTTCTCGTATACCCTCCACAATCCAGCACTGTCGGCGTCGGCGAAAACTTTATCTCCAGGTCTATCTATGTTGTCATCCTTGTCGATGTACGTGTCATAACTTATCAAATCGTTGACATTGTTCATAGATGCCAACCTCACAGACGTGAATTTGTAAATGTTCCCATAAGTGTCTGCGGTCGAACCGTCCGCCAACGTTGGTATGAAAGTTGTGTTTCCTGAATAATCTATGATCACTGTTTTATGATCTGTCACCGCCGAGACCTGATAGACTCCGTTCAGTGTATTTTCTTCACTGTTTGATATTGCAAAGAAGTCTGCTGTCGTTGTCAAAGATCCAGCGGACAAACCATGTGATGTGGTGAACGTAATTTCCAACTGTGTGTTGTCATTGATCGGAGTAAGTGTGGCTATCTTTATCCCGGCATTTGTGAATCTAAACACGTCCCAATCATTGTTGCTTTTGCTCGCTACCCATATCAGTTCATTTGCAGACATGGCGTTGACATCTAGTGACAACAAATCTGACTCATTGAAGACCGTCCTTTGTACCTGTTGTAACTGTGGATATCCAGCAGTCTTGTAGACCTGGGCAGAGTCTCTGCTGACGCCTTCTTTGCTGTAGTCCAACCTGCTGAACGTTGTTGAGGCAGTGTAATCCACAGGCTTGTAGTAGAAGTCATCCTTTGCGAATGCCTTGGACCTTTTGTACTCTGCTGTTTCATTTGTTGTATCAAAAAGTTCAATACTACAAGGATCTGCCAACACTTCATCGTCTTTCAGAGTGAGTTGAATATTTTCAATCGAATCTGTGTTACCAAACTGTCCTGTACGTATCATCCATTCTGGATAAAATTCTAAGTTGATATCTTCGCCTTCGTACTTGGCTTTCAAAATCTTGTCAATGGCATTTTGCGTGCCTTTTTCCCTGATGTAGCCTTGATAAAATTTGTATTGTGATATGTCATTTACAAAGAGATTTTCTAGATAATCTCTGCTTTGGTATCCTGTTAACCTTTGTGCCAGTGATTGCTGAGACTCATCAAAATTGTTTGACTCCAACTCGTAGAAATCGTTGAATTGTGAAATTTTGTACTCAAAATTTGGAATAAGTTGTGGCGCAGGTTTATTGTCTTTTAAGGTCCAGTTGGCCTTTTCAAATTTTGCTCCTGAGGTGTGATTAGTTTTTGCCACGTAGAATTTGCCCTGGTACTCAACACTATCACCTATTTTGTAATCTGTGTTTGCTAACCAATATATTACTTTTGCGGCGTCGAACACAAAACCAGGAGCATAGTAGTCACCATTCCATCCGCCTGTTTTCCAACCAACAATTTTGAGTCTCTGTTGTCTAAATCCTGTTAAACTATCATACAGTATGTCAGAGAACACTGTCTTGTTATCAAATAATAAAATATGTTCTTTCTGCACTGTGTTAAGAGCGATATGATACAAACCAACTGAGTCGGACTTGACTCCTAATTCAAAAGTTTTGCCAATTCTTTTTGTTGATATTTCTCTTACGTCTATCTTTCTTCCGCCAGAGTCAAGCAAAGAGTAATCGCCTGCGAGATTTCTCAGTCGTCCTACTATGCTGTTATTAGTGTCCAATTCAAAACCATCTGCCGCTGGAGAAACAGTAATGGCTGATCCGGCCGCCCACGACTGTGTGGTCCAAAAAAGAAATTCTCTAACCGCATTTGACCAGTTCAAGGTTTCCTTTAGTTCATTTGAAAACTTGTTGAATTTGAATCCTTGGCTTTCTAACCAGTGTCCATAACCAAACAAGAAATCCGCGACATCCTGTATGGTATTGAATACATAACCATATGGTATTGTCTGCGTAGTCTCTTGATAACTGTTGTATTGTTCTACCGCTACAGACCCCGCAACACTGACAGCGGTGCTTTTTGAAGTCTTCACAGGATAGTTGAAATTGAAAAAAGGTTTTTCTGTGGAATAGCCTAGTATTTTGTATCCGCCAAGCAGTGTTGATCCATCTTGGCTTAGATCTGTGTTTTGCTCTATCAGAACTCCCGAGTAGTATAGACTGTCAACAGGGTTAGAAGTCCTAAATAAAATTTTATAGTTTTCGTCTGGTATGAATTTGGAACCTGACGTTGATCCTGGTGATACAGAATCTGCTAATATTTTGATGTTGTTCTTGTCCGTGAAACCTCCCAACTTGTAAGCCAGTTGGACTTTGAGATTTTTCATCTTATCGTAGTAAAATGTTTTTAGATCTAAATTTTTCGAAACGAGATAGTTAGTGACGTATGGTTGGTAACCTGCTGTTATGTAACGTGTCACAACACCTGTGTCATTGTTTGTTTCTGTTTCTAAGTGATACCGAGAAGTGGCAAGTTTCCTCCTTATACCTGTCTCAGAATAAATTTCATTGCCGGCTTGGTTTGTAGATTTTCTAGAAGGGTCGAAATAGTTATTGAAAAACCTTGCTGGTCGAGTCAACGCAAGGGTTTTGACCACTGAGAACGGATACGCACTTGATCTTCTCCATGCCGTCTCCGCCGGCGCTTGGTCACCAAATTTCCAAGAATTCTGTCTTCCTGGTATGTCATAATTCTGTACCACACCTGCCGCTAGCGGATCGAGTAAGTTACCAGATGCGTCCACAGGGAGGTATGTTTTAATTGATGGCTTACCGTACCTACCAGTTTCTGTTGCGATTGCGTCCCATAACACATCATTGGCTGACGTGTATGGTGCAGGTCCGTAAGTCGCTTCCCAGTCTGTTGGCTTTTCCGAATGTCCAAACATCTCCCAAGGTCTTACATGAGGAGCATCTGTGTCATAGAAATATTTGTATATCCCTCTCCAGTGACCTGGCAAGTTGGCATCTATTAATCGGCCTTTTGACCTTGCGTAGTTGTAAGTGAACGGTGATCCTTCCGAAAACACTGTGTTGTTGATATACTGCACATTATTTCTTCCTGCCCATTGGTAGAAGTCAGGTGCCATCACACCGTCTATCTGCCCAAGTGTGTAATCTGTAGAAGTAAATGCACTTGGCAAAACATCACCTATGTCCAATACAGCGGAATCATATGCTGTCTTTAGGTTGTTGTAGATTCTTTTCTCTAATTCAAGTATCAGGTCATCTCTTTCGTCACCATACGCTTTTATAATAGATCCGTCGTGCTTCCTTATCACTTCTGTGTCCGTTATAAATGTTGTGTCAGTGAATTTTTCTGGTGTGAATTTTGGATACATTCCTAGTTTTGTAGGTGATGGCGGAAAGTAACTGCCAGTGGTGTCTGTGTAATCTTTGATCACAACCGTGTCGCCCTCTGCAAGTGCCTTACTGATGTTGACGCTATCGTCTGTTGTGCTGAATGTGTAATCTGTGTCTAGTAGTAATTGTACACCGTTGAGATAAACATAGACTGCCCTGTTGCTAGGAGTTGTAATGTCGTGCTGTGAGTCTAGTGCATACGCTGTCTGCGACGAGCCTTGCACCGTGTAGTTCCTTGTGCTTACGTTCTCACCATAACCTATCATGTCTTCGTAGTAGAATGGGAAAGAACTGTCTTTTCCTGCTGATATTAATGGAATGATTTCATCGACCCTGTCCGCGGCCACTCCCTCATAGGCTGTGCCTGTAGCATGTGTTAAAAATGCATTGTACCATTTCTCATACTCTCTGTTGGCATAGTCTATCGCAGTGATGGCGTTAGACTCTTGATCTATCAATGAGAAAATTGCCGGCACCAATGGTGCTTCGTGTTGCTGAATGCTACCACCTTTCAACCTTGCATCTGGTTTATCTCGCAGGTTAGACGAACCAGGGATTGATCCTGTAACATCCTGGTTTTTGTCAAATATGTCCTTGACATGACTCAATATCTGTCCATAAGTGAATGTTCCGGACTCTTCGTTCAGTCCATTTGTCGATAAATTTTCTGGCAGTTCGTATATTCCTTTGTCGGCCACTTTGTCTGCACTGCTGTAGGCCGCGATTCTTATTTGATCGTTAACGTCTAGGTCTTCGTTGAATTTGACGTATTTGTTTTTTGTGCCATCTACTAGGGTGTAGTCCTCAGTTATGGTCTTCCTTGTGCCATTCACGGACACTGAAACTTCAAGGTCTGTCAGTGTACTTGATTCATTGAAGCCGTCTATTGGGAACAGTTTCTTTTCAGTGGCGTCTACGATAAATGTCCTTATCACACGCTGTTTGCTGTCAGAAGTCCTCTTGATCCATGCTGATTTAGAATTGTGTGTGGTCCTACCTGTGGTATAGTGAAGGTGTGCTTCCGCTAAATTTTTTGTAACTGTTGTCTTGCCACTTTTATATGTGAATGTACCGGAGGTATGATCTGACTCGAACACTATGTCTCCAACATTGTTGATGGTGTTGTACTTTACCTTGATTCCCAATACAGTGTCAGTGGTCGCAGTGTCCGAAGTTGCAAAGGCAAAAACTTTTGCTCCTTCGAAAGACGAATTTGGATATGTGGTAGCGTCATCTAGTGAGGTGTGATTGTTGTCAAACATCGAAAACAATGGTTGCTGATTAACACCTGTCTTCCTTTGTGCTTCAACAAACGCCTCAGTCGTGCCGTCATAGTAAAAAGTTTTTCCTTGATTCACCGTGCCGAACTCGATGAATATGGAATCTAACGCTATTGGTTCCGAATCTGTTGACGGGGTAAGTGATATGCCCAATGTGGAATCACCACCTGCAACGAAAGACACATCATATATCCTGTCCTTGACCGTGGGGTCTGTGTCCGCCGCAAACACCACACGCATTCCATCGGCTAGTGCAATTCCATCAATGATGTAACCAGTACGTCTCACCACGTCACTGAACGCATCCGTTGTCACTGTGTCATACAGTGTCACAGATCTTTTTGAAACAGTTCCGTGATTGTACAGCGCCAAGCCAGAATCAAATTCAATAATTGGTCTCTTTGCCCTGTCATCTTCGTTTAACGTAGGTGTGTATCCACCAATCCTGGCAGTTTCCTCGATGACTGCTCTATGGAACCATCTGTTATATCTCGACCAAGCATTCAGATCCCTCGAGTCTCTTTTGATTGTTATGTAATCTTTTGTGTCAGGCGTGTAGAATGCCTTGGCATATGGCCTTGAGTCATACCCCACCGAATCATATAGTACAGTTGACTCTGTAGCATAACTGGCCGGTGTGATAAGATCATCCACGTCAGTTAGTGTGATTGCATCACCAACTCCTTCAACGTAGTATTCTTTTTCTTTGAAAGTCGAGTCAGACGCAAGTTTGTCTGTGGTGAATTTAATTTTCATACCGTTTGAAAGATCCAGCGTCCTTATGCTGTAGTTCTTCACGCCAATAATGTCGTCCTCTGGATCAATATCCACCGCTGTCGTAACATCTCTTATCTGTAGTATACCGTACATGCTGTCATGATTACCGCATTGGTAGTATAGTGTGTCTGGTGCACCTGTTGTTGGTACCGTAAATGTTACAGTGCCATAGTCTGTGCCGTTGTTAGTAACACCAGTGTTGAAAAGCGTTGAAGTAGAACCATCCTCCGCCACTTGGCTTTTGTATGGTTCGGTCATTATGTAGAAAGGATGTCCTTTGGCGTTAACATCAAACTTATATGTGTTACCCCTATACAATTTTATAATTGGGTTTCTTTCATTCTCTTTGTGTGGGAAACTGTATGCCCTTGCGGAACTTCCATCACTCTCTGCTATCTCCACTTTGTATTCCGCAACAACAGACGGTCCAACTGAATCTATCTCTAGGGTGCTTGGACCATTTGGTATCCAATAGTACTCTCTGTAGTTCACTAACTTATCATAGTCTATAGCAGGATTCCATGAGTACACTGTCTCCTTGTTTAACTTGCCGTGGTTTGTTACATCACCACCCAAATATTTTATTTGGTTGATGTAATCATCATAAGTTCCAGTGAACTTTACCTGATCCTCAGGATTGACCGACGTGGTGTCTCTGTCTGTGTATGTGACCGCTGGTTCTAGTTGGTAAGCAAATCTATCTTGGCTGGTTGCAGATATGTATCTGTCATTTACACTCCTGGTGTATGCGTCTTGCCTGCCTATGAAACCATCTAACCTTTCTAGGGCACCCTTCTGGACCAAAGGATCCATTGTGCTTGATAGGAATCGTTGGTTTGTGTCAGTCCTGTAGAACGCAGGTAGGTGTTGAACAGTACGCCTGTACTCATTGTTACCTTGCTTGACTACTTCGTTATTAGTTAATGGATTTGTAGGATTGTCTGCCATTAGTATCCTGACCCACTACTGCCGGTGCTTGAACTTGAACCGGAACCTGTTGTAGTAGAGCCTGATACCGCTGATCCTGAAGTGGTGTTGGTTGTGGAAGTTGATGTTGACGTTACCACAGTGCCAGAAGCCGCCAATTGGTTGGCACCCAGTGCTGTAATAATCGAAACGTCATCAACGGTGGCCCCACTGATAAAAATCTCGTCTGCCGCGGAATCTACCTGGAACAGAGACCCAAAACTCTGACCTGACTGATTTGGCACAATGACAGCAGTCAGCAAGTCTGGTGCCAATTCATTGTGTATGTAAGCGGCTAATTCTGTGAAATAGAAAGTATCTCCAAAATCCCAATTATCTAGTGCAAAGAATTCATTTACTGCGGTAATCACTCTCGTTTTTATCACTGCGTCTGAAACGTTTGTACTAGGATTTTTTACTACTTTGAAAGTCGCTTGTAGTTCTTCTTCTGCATTTGAACCAAAAAGTAGTTTGTATTTTACAGGATGGTAAATTAATTGATCGCTCAAAGATTTCAACGGATTCAACGTTCCAGAATATGCAATTCTCAACTGGTCCGAAGTTGATACTTGTGGTGCTGTACCACCTTCCTGTAGATATATTCTGAAAAGATTATCATATGTTCTTTCAAGTAGGTACACATCAATGATGTTAGACACACTTGGATCGATCCTGGTCTCTTGACCTGCATGGTGTTTGTACTGAAAGTCTATCGAACTTCTTCCACGCCTTGCTTGGTAATCTGTAGTTGTAGATAATGTGTTAGTTGTGCTACTGTATTTTTTGATAACATCCTCATCTGCCGCATAGAAGTAAAATAACTGTTCGTCATCATATGTTGCGGTGTTAAGGTTGATGTCTGTTTCATTTTCAGTGACTACAAAGTTTGTTGCCGCATAGGGTCTGAATCTTTCAATATTATTGTATGAAGTATACTTCTCAAAGAAAACAAATTTAGTTGACTCTGACACTGTTGGTTCAACTATTATGTCGAACAACTCGGGGTTGTCAACGACACCGTCGTCGTCATTGTCAAAAAATCCTACTTTTACTTTCCTGTTGTCCTGGAATCCGTCTGCTTCATTTACAGTGTCAACAACCTGCCACGTGATAGGGTATCCAACACTGTTTCCTGTTGATACTATGCTGTTTGTTTTTAAGATTTTGACCACGTCCTTGACTGTGTTTCCTGTGGTGTAATCAAAAATCTTTTCTTCCACGTCAAAATGAAACTTGTTCTGTCCTTCAGACTCGAATATGTATTCTAATTTTCTATACTGAACTGTATAGGTATTTCCGTCATTAGTGAATTTAAACCACCAACTTGCGTCTAGGTTTGTGCCTGATGCGTCACCGGTGTTGTTAAGGTTGAACACACTGCTTGTGCTGAGGTTAGTTGAGGTAATAACTTTCCAAGTTTCACTTGTGCTGTCATACCTTAAGCCAAACTCCTCATACGCTTCTATCCTGTCAAGCAGGTCTGCTTCCAGGTCTGCGGAGAACAAAGTCGTAAAGTTTGGAATAATTGAGTTGACCACTGAACCGTTTGGTATGAGGTTTGTCAGTGTGACTGGACCAAGTCCTGACTCCAAGTTACCAACACCGTTGTTTGCGCCGTCAAGCACAACCGCACCTATCTTGGCCCACACCCTGTCTTCAGCGTCCTCAGTGCCTGAAGTTACCAAAGTTCCGTTTTTAAATTCCCTTGTGTCTGGAGATGTGAATTTGACCAACGCTCCGGGTTTAGCAAATTTCAAGTTTGAAGTTGCACTGTCCCCAATTTTCAATGCGCCTCCTGATGTAAAGTAACCAGTGTTGGTGTTGGTCGACGTGGTTGTTGAATTCCATGTGGCAGACAGTGTGCTTACATCCTTTGTTGGATATTTGAAGTAATAAAACTGTCTTGCGTATGCTTCCTTCAGTTTCGCTTCTACCGAGTTGTCAAGAGTGGATTGGATGTCGCTCCTGTTGTTGAAAGTGAAAGTGAACTGTTGCACTGACTCTTCCCTGTACAAGATACCATCTTCTGCGAACACGCTCACGTTGGAGTATGCGCCAGTTGGATCTAAAATTTCCTTCGCCCTAGATATACCAGATGCGGATCTGTTTACTGATCTTACTTTCACAATTTCCTGTGACGCACTCAAAGGCACCACTTGGTAGTCCTCTGCTGTGATCATCCTGTTCTGAGAGTAGTACACCTGAGATGCTTTTTCTTTGATCTGTTCATTGGACTCGGTTGCCGCCGCATTGTAAACCGACGCCTTCAAACTGACAGTTAAAGACAGTGTCTGCTGGGCACCGTTGGCGTCTGTGTAAGGCACGGTCAACTGAACGGCCTGCATGTCCGACGGCTGTATCGCAAACTTGGCGTTGTCACTTACCCTGAAGTAAGTCCTGAAACTTCCCAATGGTATGTTTGAAAAATTACCGTCTCCGAAAACTAGATCTATCGCGTCATCATTTTTACTGACAACATTGTAGATATTTCTTTCTGTCTTCGACAGTGAATTATAAATTGCGTTGTTGCCTGACAATGAAGGAACTTTTGTCCATTTTTCTAACAGTTGACCGAACTGATCCAACTTGAAAAGCCATACGTCCGTATCATTGATGTTTGCCGTCTGTAGTGACTGAACATAGTTTGTGACAGATTGGTCAATCGTGAAGTCTGACTGTTGCAGTGTTCCCTGTTTGAAAAGGAAAAAGAATCCGGTGTTGTTTGAACTGTCACCAGAACCATCGGACCTGTAAGTGTATGTCAGTCCAGTGCCTGCGATTGGGTCTGCCTCGTAGATGCTGTCTGAGCCTTCTATCGTGCTTGGCACTATTTCAAAATTTCTGCTTACACCGCCCACCGCTTTTGTAAATTTGAATATCGGAAGATCGAACTGGTTAGAACTCAACGTGTAAGTTTCTGTGCTGATGCCACCTATAGTTCCTGACTCCCTCGGATTGCCAAACAGTTGTCCGGTTTGGTTGGCCGCATTCAGAATCGCCGTGAACTGTTCCCTGTAGTTGGAGTTTGCACTGTCATTCCAGACCACAGTCGAGTTGGCCAAGTTAGTGCCTGTGCTGTCTTGCACGTCTTGTGTGGTAGATATCGCATCTATCTTCAACAGTCCAGTGGCAGGCTTGTTTCTCGTGGCATTGTAGTTGATCAGCCTTGCCAACCTAAGAACAGAATTTCTTCTCTCCGCTGTTTCAAGGAAATTTTCTCTTGCATTCAAGTCGACCCTGAAACTCAAGGCCTGTGAAATGTAAGCGATAAGATCTATGAGGGCAACATACTCGGAACTTTCTACAAAATCATTGAAGTCATCTGGATAGTTTTCCTGTAGATACGCCACCATAGTCCTTCTCAACGTTTCGAAATCATATGATTTGAAATCGGCCTGTTGGAAAGCCTGGTAGATCTTTCTCCAATCTTCCGCTACAAGTAATCTGTTCTGTCTATCTGTTGTGGCCATTGTGTATACAACG
>Ga0209645_1000435_pt1 | contig 21528 bp, 11 predicted proteins | sample ETNvirenome_6_30_FD_184070 | JGI IMG/M metagenome (GOLD analysis project Ga0209645, IMG submission 184070) | Marine viral communities from the Pacific Ocean - ETNP_6_30 (SPAdes) (version 2) | ecosystem: Environmental > Aquatic > Marine > Oceanic | place: Pacific Ocean | collected 2013-06-19
GGTGGTGCGTTTACTTCAACTCTAGATGCTATGGAAGTTAACTTCCTATCAGAAAGATGTTTAGTAACACAAGCTGCTAACAACTTTGTATTATTCAAAGGAATCTAACAATCACACTAATAATAACCTCCGTCTTCGGGCGGGGGTAATTATTATTAACTATTTAATTATATTATATTATGGCTAAAAAAGCTAAAGCAGAAACTGTTGAGGTTGCACCTCAAGAGGTTGCAGTAAAAACTGCACCAAAACCAACTAAAGAAAGTTGGGAAATTAAAGATAGAATGTATTACCTAAGAGGTAATAAAACACCTTTAACTCACACTATACCTGGTAAACATACTAAAAAACACTCTTTATTATATTTTGATAAAGCATCAGGTAAACAAAGAGAAATAAGATATGCAACAAATCAAGACTCACCTCTTGTTGATGAACAACATGGAGAGTGTACTATGGGGCATATTATATTTAGAGATGGTAAACTTGTAGTACCTAAAGAAAAACAAAATTTACAAAAATTACTTTCACTGTATCACCCAGCAAAAGGTAAGTTATATGAAGAGTATAGCGCTTTACAAGAAGCTACTGATGATTTAGATATTTTAGATCTTCAAATTGACGCTTTAAATGCAGCTAGATCTATGGATATAGATTTTGCAGAAGCTATTATGAGAGTAGAATTAGGTTCTAAAGTTACAAGTATGAGTTCAAAAGAAATAAAAAGAGATTTATTATTGTTTGCTAAAAACAATCCTAAACTATTTATATCTTTAGCTAACGATGAAAATGTTCAACTTAGAAACTTTGCCATTAGAGCTGTTGAAGCAGGTATAATAAATATATCAGCTGATCAAAGAGCTTTTACATGGGGTTCTAATGATAGAAAATTAATGAACGTACCTTTTGACGAAAACCCATATTCTGCATTTGCAGCTTGGTTAAAAACTGATGAAGGTGTAGAAGTTTATCGATCTATAGATAAAAAACTTAATTAACAAGTGATATTAATATAGGGGCAGCACTCGCTGCCTCTGTATTATAATAAAAAATATAATGGCAGTAAACGTAAATACAGTATACAAAACAGTCTTATTAATTACTAATAAAGAGCAAAGAGGTTATTTAACACCAACTGAATTTAATAGTTTGGCAAATCAAGTTCAATTAGAAATTATAGACGGTTATTTTGAAACTATTAATCAACAAACACGTGTATTGCAAAATGAAACAGAATATGCTAATAGATTAAAAAATGCTCAAGAGCAGTTAGACATATTTAAAACAATAGGCACGTGCACATATACAGCTCCTACAACGACCGCCCCTGGTTTTTTCGATGTTCCAGCTTCTTCAGGAACACCAAGTGCTGTGCAAAATTTTAGTACAGTAGGAACCCAATCAACATACGCATTAACTACTATAACACAAGCACAAGTAGACACAAGTACAGTTATTGTTACTTATTTAGGCGCAGTATATTCTTCGCAAAATTATTCTATAACTGGTGGTCAACTTATATTGTTAAATGGTAACTTGCCTACGGGTAATCCTAATAACTTAGTAATTACTTTATATCCTAATGATTTTTATAAATTAGGAACTGTACTATATAGAGATGATAGAGAAGTAGAGCAAATTCAAAGAAATGAATTAGCTATGTTAAATTTATCTCCTATAAGTAAACCTACTGATTATTTTCCAGTTTACTTATATGAAAACAAAAGAATAACTATTTACCCACAAACAATTAATAGTAATGTACAAGCAACATATTTAAGAAAACCAGCAGATGTAATGTGGAATTTTACATCGGCAAATGGTTATTATGAATATGATAGCACTGGATCTGTAGATTTTGAATTAGACGATACAGAGCAAACAAATATTATTTTAAGAATATTATTTTACGCTGGAGTTGTAATTGAAGACAGAACAGTTATAGAAGTTGCTGCCGGTGAAGTTGCTAAAGAAGAACAAAATAAAAGAGCATAATGAGTTTAATAACAGAAACAAATCAACAATATTACGCTGGATCTCAAGGCTTCAGAGGCGACGTAGGCAATACACAAAATCAAAAATTTGTTACTAGTTTTAATACTGATTTAAAAATGGGTAGTTCAACTAGTTGGAGTACAAATGACCCTGATTATGTTTTAAACAATTTTAAAGTATATACAAGTGCTACAGGTTTAGCTGGTTCTTGGAACGAGTGGATAACAGAAATGTCTGTTGCATTAGACGGTAAAACTTTAACTTTAGTTGCAGCGCCAGGTGCTAATGTTTATATAGTTGTACAACTAAAATCACTTAGCGGTGGTAAGTATGGACAAACAGATGTTGAAAGAGCTTTTGGTGAAACTGTAGAAAACAATTACGGAGGTTATGCTTATTTAAAATTAAACGATATAGTTAGTAATTTTTTAGTAGGTTATGTAGGCAAAGACAAACTTATACCTGATGTAAAAAGAACTGATGTTATATTTCATGCTAAAAGAGGCTTGCAAGAGTTTAGTTATGATACTTTAAAAAGTATTAAATCATCTGAATTAACTGTACCTGAGTCACTATCTTTAGCAATACCACAAGACTACGTAAACTATGTTAGTCTTTGCTATATAGATAGTTTTGGAATAAAAAGACCTTTATACCCAAATAATAATTTAACAACAAATCCTTATTATACTTTTTTACAAGACAGTGCTGGTGTGCCAATACAAGATAGTCACTCTGAAAACACTGAAGGTACTTCTATTACTGTTGAAAGATGGGGCGACGCTAATGTTAAGTTAATAAATGGTCAATGGTACGAAAATTATGAAAACTTTGGCTACGCTTGGGATAATTATGGTTTAAATGGACCGTTTAACTGGGGTAGACTATATGGTTTAGATCCACAGTATTCACAAGCAAACGGTTGGTTTGGCATAAATGAAAGAGATGGTAAGTTTACTTTTTCTAGTAATGTAGTAGATAAGTTAATTGTTTTAGAATATGTATCTGATGGATTAGCTTATGACATGGACACTAGAGTACCTAAGATGGCCGAGGATGCACTTTATGCTTATATACTATATAATATACTATCTACACGTCCTACTACTCAGGAATATATAGTTCAAAGATTAAAAAAAGAAAAAAGAGCTAAGCTTAGAAATGCTAAAATAAGATTATCTAACATTAAACTTGATCAAATAGTACAAGTTATGCGAGGTAAGTCTAAATGGATAAAACACTAAAATTAAATGGCAGAAGGTAAAAATAGTTTCATCAAGTCTAAAATGAATAAAGACTTAGATGAAAGATTAATTCCAGGCAACGAATATAGAGACGCAACAAATATAGCTGTATCTAGATCAGAAGCAGGAGACGTTGGAGCTTTAGAAGCTATTTTAGGTAATGCCTTAGTTGGTAAGTCAATTCAAGGTGGTGAAATAATAGGTTATTTTGTAGATAATACAAATTCTATTGTTTATTATTTTGCAACAACACATAGTGGTACAGCTACAGCGCCTACAACAGCTATATGTGGTGTATATGCTATAACTTTAGGCGAAAACTCAGGCGCTATTCAGCAATTAGTTTATGGTAGTTGGTTAAATTTTTCACAATCAAATCCTATAACAGGTGTAAATTTAGTAGAAGATTTATTATTTTGGACTGATAATAGAAATCAACCAAGAAAAATAAACGTTAATCAAGCTTCTAACAATGCTTCATATTATACTAATGAAGATCAAATATCTGTAGCTAAATTCGCTCCTTATATAGCTCCTGAATTTATAAACTTAAGAGATACTGAAACAAATTGGTATGGCTCACCTGATTTAAAACCGTCAACAATGAGTGACGCGTCTGATCCATCTACAGTTAGAGCTCAAATATACGACGTCTCTAATTCTAATTTAGCGGTAACCAAATACAGAAATGGTGACACTATTGATGGACCTATATTTACACAAGCTCAATGGGTTGCTAAAGATGCAGCGCAAGAAGGTGCTTACTGTGTTTATGAAGATTATGACGGTAATAAAGTTACTTATGGTGTATTATATAATAAATGGGCTGTAATTGATTCTAGAGGTTTAGCTCCTATAGGTTTTAAAGTACCTAATTTAACTGAGTGGACTGCAATAGCAAACTCCAACTCAATGACACAACAAAAAAGTATTAACTTTTGGGCTAACAACCCAGGTAATAATTTATCTGGATTAAACGTTAAACCAGGTGGTTACAGAGTAGCGGCATCAACTAATAATGATTTTGTTGATATAACATCAGCAGCTTACTATTGGACCAGCGACGCAGCTGCCGGAGCAAATACACCTTTTGTAAAATATTTAGATACAACAGCTGCTACAGCTGACGTATCAGGACAGACAGATACTAAAGCAGGTATGTCTGTAAGAGTTGTAGCAGATTCAAGTCAAAACTATGAAGGTTGGAATGGTGACGAAGACTTTTTAACTGAAAAATTTGTAAGATTTAGTTATAGATTTAAATTTGATGATAATGAATATTCTGTAGTAGCACCTTTTAGTCAAGATGTTTTTATACCTTATCAAGAAGGTAAGTTTGTTAATGATGATGAAAATCAAGCTTTTATATCTACAGTTGTAGAGTTTATGTCTAACTCTGTAAACAACGCTGTGTTAAATATAACTTTACCAGCAATAGATATAATAACAAAATATAAAGTAAAGGCTATTGATATAATATTCAAAGAATCAGATAAAATACAATATCAAGTGTTAGAGTCTATTACTGTAGATCAAGACTTTATAAGTGCATTAAATAATACTAATATATATCAATATAATTATCAATCAACTATACCTATAACTACTTTACCGTCTTTTGAAACTACAAGAGTTTTTGATAAAGTGCCTGTGCAAGCATTAGCACAAGAGGTTACAGGTAATAGAGTTATGTATTCTAATTATTTAGAAGGTTGGACGGCTCCTACAGGTTTAGATTATTATGTTACAGTTGATACAAAAAGTCAACAACAATTTACAGAGTATCCTCAACATACTTTAAAACAAAATAGAAATTATCAAGTTGGTGTTGTATTAGCTGATAAATACGGTAGACAAACTGATATAATTCTGTCAAACCAAGATGCTGTATTAGACTCAGAAGGAAGACCTCAAGCGGGATCAAATGTTTTTAGTGAATACAAGCCTTTGTCTTTTGCTCCAAATGTAGATGCATGGACAGGTGATACACTTGAAATAAATTATTTACAACCTATACCAGAAGATCCATCAGGTAATTATCCTGGTGCTTATGCGTATGGTAATTATTTTACTGTAATACATGAAAACGCTACAAATGCTAGGTATCCATATTTTTGGTCAAAAAGCTATCAATATTTTACAACTACAACTAACCAAACAGTTTTTACAACTCAAGCAATCGACTATGCTGACTCTCAAGGCAGCAATAACACATTAAGTGTTTATGTTAATAGTGGAGATGGATATGTAGAGCAAGCTACAAATACTTATGCTGTAAGCAATGTTACTAATACAGTAACTATAACTTTTAATGCTGCACCACCTTTAAATTCAAATGTAAAAGTACAGTTATTATATACAGTTTTCAATTTATATAAATATGAAACAGGATCTGCAGATAGTCAAAGACCTTTGTTTCCAGATTTTGTAACTAATTCTGCTACATATTTTTCAGAAGGTAAAGCGTTAAGAGGTCAATATTGTGATTATACAAAAATTAGAGAAGCTACTACTACATCTGATTTAAACGGTGTTTATAAAGTTGAGTTTACAACATTTGATGAAGTAAACAAAAGTTATCTATATAATGGAGCACCTACAACTAGACCTGAACCTAATTTTCCTGTAGGTACAGAAGAAACATTTGCAACATACGATATAAATGTTAGAGGTTTTTATAGTTATAGATTTGGTGTAAAACAAATAGAACAAGATTATTATAATGTTTATTTACCTGGTTTAATAAACGGTTATCCAATAGATACATCTACACTTGAACAAGATGAGATTGGTTTTACTACATTAGTATCTGATAATATAAATAAACTACCTAGAGATTTACAAGCAGTAGGACCACAAGATAATCAATTTACTAGTGATGCTAGTTTTTTCCCAAGAGTATCTAACATGGTTTTTGTTAATTCTGCTCCAGTTGGATTTTTTACTACCAACCAACAAGTTTATCCTAATTCATCTCCTGATGATGTAGAATTAATAGGTACTGTTAATGATTTATTTCCTGCTGATGCAGATGGCACTGCTGCTCCTACTTTAAATGAATTTTCAATATACGATGAAACTTCAAAGCCTTTATTAGCAAAGTTTTCAACGCAACAAAGATTAGGTGTAACTGAAGCACAATATACAACGCCTCAACAAGGTAATGGTAATTATCCTTATCCACCTAACTTAGGTTTAGCTGTATTAGAAACAACTCCTTTTATATCACCTTTAGAATTATTTTATGAAACTTCTACTAGTGATTTAATTTCACAATTAAATTTAGATGTTACAAATGTAAGCACTGACATAACAGGTAATACCTGGGCTAGTACTATAAAAGAACTTAGTGAAAATGATCCTATAAACTCTATTGTAACAAGTTATTTTTACCCAACAGCAGGTGGACAACAAGTAAACACAGCAACGTGTGAAATATTAAGTATATTCTCTAGAAGTTATCCTACTGATGTTATAGATACAACTATAGATTATGGTCCTAATGGTAGTAATAGATTAACACTTGTTTCCAATGGAGCAGGTGGTTATGCGGTTAAAACATTAGATACTTTTTACGCTGGTAATGGTGCTGCGGGTGAGTCGCTTTATGACGTAGCAACAAGAGGTAATTTTCAATTAAATATTAGATGGACTCAAGCTAATGGTACAACAGTAGATCAAAGCATAGATTTGCAATTAGCAAATAACGATCCAGAAGTTTTTAATGTGCCTGCGACATTTGAAGTTCCATCTACTTCAACACAAATAATAGTAGGAAGTACAAGTAATAATGCTTTTAATTCTCCATTAGGTTGGAATGGTTGTGCTGCAAATACAGGTAGTTTACAAGCAGCTCACCCATCGGATAACTCTGTAACATTTAATAATTCTGGGTATACTGTTTTAAGTGTTACTAAAACTGGAGGTCCTAGCAACACCACAACTTTCTATGGTATTTTAGACACAACTGGTAATAATCCTATATCAGATATTTTACAAGGAACAAATGGTGTTGTTTTTCAAAACAATCAATTATTCCCTGCGACTCCAAACACAAACCCAAATTATAGAACTTTTTCTATGTCTTGTGTAAATACTGTAGGTAATGAGCCTGGGTATAGTTATTGTGTTGATATGAGGTTGACAGATTCATTAGGAGCTGCAACAGATTTTAGTTTTTGCTACACTGTAGGTACTCTTGATTTTACAGGTCAAGTTATTGCAACACCTTATCAAATAGCTGCTAGTAGTGGTGGTAGTGGATATGATCAAGTGCCTCGTAAAAATTTCCCAAATAGTGGTAATATTTCACAAAACATGACTCAAATAACTGGAGGACCAGGTTATACGCTGCCAAAATGGATAGGTCAAATTCAAAATTGGACTACTAATACTGTGTATGTTTGGGGAGTTACAACACCTGGATCAGGTGCTGGAGGTTCTTCTGGTACTGCTACTTTTCAAGGTTCTGCTGGTGGAACTAGAGCAGATGGGTCTACTACAAACGTATTTAATAGTTGGTCAAGTTCATATAGCTTAGCTAATCCTAGTAATCAATTTGTTTCTTTAATGATACTTTCTCCATTTACTCCTAATGCTGGACAAATTGCAGCTGGCGTAAGACCAGGACAAAAATGTACAAATGGTGCTGCTTGTGCAGGTGGTGCAAATTATGATTTTAGCGGATGCGCAGTTGTTAACTATGAAATAGCTTGTTCTCAGATATTTACAGGAGCTACTTTTACTGTTTCATGGAATACTTCACCTGTTAATCCACCGCAGAATACAACAGCTGTAGACAATGTAGCAAACAGTTTACCACCTTTTTATCCTTCAGCTGATGGTACAAGCGTAAGTACACCTAGTGAACGTTGGCAAACTGTTACTCCAGTAGCAGCTGGACCATAAGTTAAAAAGTAAAAAAACAAGTAATAATAATATATGAGTGTTTCTATAAAGCTAAAGTATTATAACTCTTACATGTTAAAGAAGATAAATAGAGTCGGTATTTCGTCTTTATATGATTGGTATGTAGAAGAATCTAGAATAAAAGGTGGTTTTAATAATGTGCAAACAGGCTTAGCTCCAAGAGCTTTTTTAGCTTCAGAAAACAATGCGCAAAAATCTAGACCTTCTTCTATAATGTATTCTGGTATATTTAACTCTAGAACAGGTATAAATCAAACAAATGTTTTTCCTTCAGGTGAGGAAATAACTAGAACTGTAGATCCTTCTAAAGGCTCAATACAAAAACTTTATGCAGAAGATACTAATTTAACTATATTTCAAGAAAGAAAAGTTAATAGAGCTTTAATAGATAAAGATGCTATATATACTCAAGAAGGTCAACCAGTTCAAACCGCATCTAATGTTGTTATTGGTGCTATTACACCTTATTTAGGTGATTGGGGTATTAGTAGAAACCCTGAAAGCTTTGCTGTATATGGTTATAATAAATATTTTACAGACAAAGATAAAGGTGCTGTGCTAAGATTAGGTAATAATGGTATTACTGAAATATCATCATTTGGTATGTATGATTATTTTAGAGATGCTTTTGCTAATATGTCTGATGATAAAGTTAGAGCAGGTTGGGATATTTACAACAAATGTTATACAATAGCTTTATTTGAGCAAAATAAATTTAACCAAGGTGAATTTACAACATTAAATTTTGATGAAGCAATAAATGGTTGGGTAAGTAGATATAATTATTTACCAAATCAAATGTTTAGTGTGCAAAATAGATTTTATAGTACATACGAAGCTGGTGTTTATCAACATTATTCTAACAATGTACCTAGAGCTACTTTTTATGGTAATGCTCAAAACGGTAGTACACAGTCAACAGTAACTACTGTGTTTAATCAACAACCATCATTAGTTAAAAGATTTAGAACTATAAACTATGAAGGTGATAACAATTGGTCGTTAAGCAGTTTTATTACAAGTGATAATGATACCGTAACATCTATAGCAGCGCCTGTAGTTCCTACAACTTTAGCTCAAATGGATGCTCAATTGTTACAAAATATATTTAAACCAAAAGAAAATAAATACTTTGCTAATCTTATAAATAGTTCATCTGCTGTTCAAGGTGAAGTTATTTATGGCGGTCAAGTATCTGGTGTAAAAGGATTTTTTGCTACAGCAACATTTGCTGCACAAAATGATGCTAACACAGGTAAAAATGAATTATTTGCTGTATCTACAGAATACAACGAATCATCTTATTAAATAAAATTAAATGAATAAACTAGCTAAAAAAATTAGAAATAGCATAGTTGATTTCCAAACAAGTTTAGAAAAATCAGAAGACATAGATGTTTTTTTTGGCGATACCGAAAACTGTCCTGTTAAAAATACATTTGCAGATGGTATGCATGTAAGGGAAATAACTATACCAAAAGGAATTTTTGCTATTGGGAAAATACATTTACACGAGCACGTAAGCTTTTTATTAAAAGGTAAAATGATCATAGTAGATGAAGAAAATGGAAGACAAGTAATAGAAGCTCCTCAAACAATAATATCTCAACCGGGAATAAAAAGAGCTGTTTACGCAATAGAAGATTGTGTTTTTACAAATGTTTTTGCAAACCCCACAAATGAAAAAAATATTGAAAAATTAGAAAAAAATAATGTTGTTAATACTTATGATGAATATTATTTACAACTAGAAAATCAAAAAAAAATAGATAAAATATGAGTTATGTAGCTGTAGGCAGTGGTGTTTTAAGCATTGCTGGCGGAATATTCGGTGGTAGTAAAGCCAGAAGAGCTAAACGAAGAGCAGCAAAAAGAAGAAAAGCTCTTGGTAAAAAACTTAAGCAGCTTGAAGCTAACAGACAAGCTATTATAAATCCATATGCTGGTGTTACAAGTTTAGCTAATTTAGCTACTGATTTATCTAATCAAATTAGTAATCCTTTTGCTAATTTATCTGTAGCTACTAAAGCGGCTGAGATGAAAATAGAACAAAGTAATATTGCTTTAGCAAACACATTAGATACTATACGTGCAACAGGAGCAAGTGCAGGTGGTGCTACAGCATTAGCGCAAGCAGCTTTACAAGCTAAACAAGGCGTTGCTGCTAGTATTGAAGCACAAGAAAAAGCCAACGAAGATAAAAGAGCTGCAGGAGAGCAACAAATGGAAATGCAAAGAGTTGCTGAACAAAGAAGATTACAAAGTATTGGTATTAGCGAAGGAGCTAGAGAGCAACAGGCTCAAGCTCAAGGCTTACAGTTTGAGTTTAATGCTAGAGAAAGAAGACAAGATAATCAAATTAATAGAGTTGAAAATCAACTTGGTATGGCAGCAAGAGCAGAAGCTCAAGCAGCAGCTGATCAAACATCTGCTATTACTGGTATGGTAGGCGGTTTAACAAGTATAGCTGGTAGTTATTTACAAGGACGATAATATTATGGAAAATAAAAATATAACTAGAAACCTTATTATAAAACAAATAATAGAAAGTGACGCTATAGCTTATAATAAAGAATATGTTGCGTCTCCTACAGATTCTAACTTTGGATTATTTAACAAAGCGTATCAACATACAGGTAAGTTATATGCTAAATTAAGTTTAGCAGTTCAAAATAATAAATGCTTAGATGAGCATTGTACTTATGAAATAAATCAATTAAGAATATTAGATAATGCACCACAGGTATCTTTAGAGTTTATGGAGATTTTAAATTCTGAATTAATGGTAACAGAAGAAGATAATTATGATGTAAACAATGATTACTCTTTTTTAGTTGCACAATGTGTTATAACTAATAAACCTGGTTTTTCTAAAAATGATGGCTATGATGTTAATTTATATTTGCTTGAAGACGGTAGTCAAAAAATAGTATTTAGTGGTCCTGGTTTTGAAAAAGATTTTGAAGTAAATAGTTCTACACTCAAAGCCTTAATTGATTCAGATACTTCCTTAGTTGTGTCAACACCAGATATAAACAAAGACATGTTAAGACTATTAACTGAAGTTGGTTTGTTTGATCCTGAGTTTATAGGTGAAAATGAAGAATTAAAAAATAATGCTAAAATATTAGATGAATTTATATTAAAAACACCTGAAGGTGAATTTGATTATGAAGTTGTAGAAATAGGTAATGGTAAAGCAAGAAACTTTTTAAAGTTTGACATGCAAAGAATAGAACAAAAAATAGATCCTTTTATAAATGCTGAAGTAGCTGGATTATTAGGGTCTGAACAAGACGCGGTAGCTGCTTGGAACGTTTATATAGGTAGAGAATCAAGTGTTGATGAAGATGATCAAATGGTTCAAGATGCAAACGCTGGTAGTTTATCATGGTCTTATGAAAAAGATTTACCTTTAAAACAAGATAAAAAAGTACAATTTGAATCTCATTATAAAAGTTATTTTATAAATAATTATTTAAAAGAATTTTTAACAAATCAAGTACCTACAGTAAAAGAAGATGCTGCTGTATTTGATTTAGAAGAAGCTAGAAAAGCAAAAGCACAAAAGTTTTTAAAGGATAACGACTTAAACTAAATTTAATGAACGAGTTAGAAAAATACGTAGCTTCACTTCAAGATCAAAACTTAAGTAAAGACGAAATTAAAGCTAAAGTTAAAGCTTGGAAAGCCGCTAATCAACCTCTAAATCAAGAAGAAACTGATGTTGAAAAAGTAGAATTACAAGAGGATAACATACCAACTAAATCTTACTTTAAAGACGATGGAAGCGGTGAATTTAATCCTGACGCTTTTGAAGATGAAACGTCAAGAAATATAGCAGTACAAGTAAATAAAGACGCAAAAAAAGCCAAAGACTCTGCAGGTGTGATTCTGGATGTAGAGTCCAAGAAACCAAAGTCGGGATCACAATCGGAAGATTTTATATCGGATTCATACTTTACTCGTAGAGGTGATGATATTATATTTGATTTAGAAGCTTTTGCAACTAAAGATACAAGAAACATAGCTAGACGTGTAAATTTACCTGAAGTTAATAAAACTTATAGTATAGGTGCTGGTGAATATAAAATGGATTATGATGTTAATGGTATACCGGTTTTTTATTCTAGACCTATAGGTTCAAATAATTGGTCTAGTGCTAATGACGATCCATTAAGAACAGCTGTTATTGCTCAAAAATTAGGTATAGGTGATCCTAATTTCAATGTTGATGATTATGATATAGAACCACCAATGGCTCCATCTGTTGAAGATGAAGAAGAAAACTTATACGACCCTGAAGTTGGTTCTGTAGTTACGCCTGATGGACAAAATGTAAATCAGTTAGATGACGTGTCTTTAACTGTAGGTGGTATAACGTTAATTGCTCCTAGTTCTGATCATTATAAAATTGATGGCGTGCTTTATAATACTGATGCATTAAGAGAAAGCATAAGAACAAATCAACCTGGATTTGAAGAAGTTACTGGTTTAGATGACTATCTTACTAAGCTTAGAAAAAACGGTCACACTGTAGAGGCTATGTCTACAAATGGTTATGAAGGTTCTCTTGAAGAAAAATTTGATAACTATGTTAACGATACTAACATAACAACAGATCAAGAACTAGAAATAGAAGCCGAAGTAAACGCGATAGATTTTACACCCATAAAACAAGAATTTACTACTGGCGGAGGAGGTTCTAGTTTAACTGGTTATACTCCAACGCAAACAATAACTCAAGAAATTCAACCATACGAAGAGGAGTTAACTAGAGCGAGAGAAATAATTAAACAAGAAAAGCAAGAAACTTTTGATGAAACACCTATAACACAAGAAGAGGTTGAAGCAGTTGCTAGAACTTTAATAAAGCAAGATAAAATACTAAGTAAACATAATCAATTAAAAAAAGATTATTTAGAAGACTTACCAAACAAAGAAAGAGAAGAGTTATTTGAATTTGTTTTAAATAGATTTAGAGACAATGAAAGACTTTTTGATGGTGGTGAGCTGCCTGATTTTTTTACAGATCCAGATACAGGTGTTACATATGATAAAAAAGAATTAGAAGAAAGATTTGATTTTGAGTCTAGATTTGAAAAAGTTTTAAACGGAACTACAGCAAGTAACATTAGAGTTGTAACGCAAGCTATTGATAAAAATAAAATAGAACTAGAAAATTTATATAATCAAATAAAAGAAGGTCAAGCTAATGGATTTGATGTTACTGCTTTGGCTGAAAAATATAATGATGTTATAACTTTAATGAATAAAAGAATTAAAGGTGTTAATACATATAAAAAAGAATTAAATTATCAATACCAAGATGTAGCTTTAGATTATCAAAATTATATTGCTAGACATGAAGAGTACAAAGGAGATGCTTATGAATTAGAGTGGCTTAAAAGAAACTATAGTCAAATGCTAAAATACTTTCCTAGCCCTGGTGATCCAGGTGATTTAGTTATTAATACTAGTCAATATGTTTTAGGTGGTATACAGCAACTATTAGGTTTAATAAATATGGCTGGTGGACCAGCGCGGTCACCAGAAATTACAGGTTTACAGTTTCGTCTTGGTAAAATGCAAAGTGATTTTATAGATTATAGAAACAGAAGAAAAGAAAGATTTGTAAAAGCTCCTACGTTTGGTGAAAGTTTTTCAAGTGTGGCAAGCGCGGCAGAATATCTTGTGGATCAAGGTTTTGAAATGGCACCTTTTTATGGTATAATGATTGGTGGTAGTTTAGTTGGTGGCCCAGTGGTCGGTATGGTTGCGGCTTCTGGTACTTCAGGTGGTATGTATACTGGTGAAAGATTTAATGAAATGTTCCATGGCGGAAGAGGTATTGATATAATGGATTTAAATGCAGCAGCCGTTGGTTTTAGTACATTAGAATATTTTGGAGGTGTTTTACCTACTTGGAAAATATTTAAATCTTTAAAAACAAGATGGAATGGTACAGTAGGTAATGAAGTTTTAGAAAGTGGATTTAAAAACTGGGGTAGAAGACAAATGTCTTATTTACCAGAACACTTAAAGCTAGTTGGTTTAGATGTTTTTGGAGAAACTGCTATAACGCAAGTTGGTCAAAATATAATAGATGGTAGACCTTACTGGACAGGTGTAGGCGAAGCAGGTTATTTGTCTTTAATTTTTGCTAACACAGTCTCTGCAACTCCTGTAGTTATGGGTGGTGTATACAATGCTTTAGCCACTCCTAAAATGACAACAGATTTTAGAAACAATGTAGACAAAATACGCATAATAGAAAGTTCTTTATATGATTTAAGGTTTAAAAAACCTACATTTAAATCTAGTTTAAGCGCTGCAGAAATTTTATCAAAGAAAAATGAAATTATACAACTGCAAGATTCTAATGCTAACATATTAATAGAACAAAATAAAAAGCTAAAAAATATAGATGTAGACGGTTTTAAAATATACACAGACGCTATGACTCGTTTAGCTGAGTTAAAAACAAAAGCTGAAAAAATAAACAACGATTCATCATTAACTAGATCTGAAAAAGAAGTTTTATTAGATCCTTTAAGAGCAGAATTTGAAATAATAGTAAGTGCTAGAAATCAATATGTAGAAGCATTTACAAAAACATTTCCTTTATTACCTAAGTCAGAACAAGAAAGATTAAAAATCGAAGGTATAAGAAAATTAAAAATAAAAGGAGTTGATAATCCTACTGAAAAACAAATATTTGACGCTGCAGAACAAGCTCATACAACAGAAAAATTTAACAATAATAAAGAAAAATCTTTAGCTTTACTTGAATCATTAGTAGGTAAAGGTATAGATATTAATTATGAAATAGGTGAGTCTAATAAGATAACTATACAAAAGTACAAAAACATGTTATTGGCTAGATTAAAAGATCCTAATAACAATTTAGACCAAGAAACGTATGACGCTGAACTTCAAAACTTTACTATTGGTATAGAACAAGGCACTATAAACGGTAGTACTTTTGTTTCTACAATAACAGATTCAAAAGGTAACGAAAAATTAGTTTATGATGTAATTGTTTCTCAACAAAATTCTGTAGCAAATGCTAAAAGTGAAACAGCTTTTCATGAGTTAAACCATGTTATAGCATCAGAAGCTATTGGAACAGATCCAGCTGCTTTTCAACCTGTAGCAAATAGTATATTAGCTTACTTAGCTGACAATGATATTAACGCATATAATAGAGTAGTGGGTAGAACGCTAAAACAAACACCTGATGAAATTATAATGGTGTTTTTAGAAGAATTAGCTGAAGGACGTGTTAATATTGAAAAAGCTACAGAGTCTAATTTTTGGAGCGTACTAGGTTTTGGTATGAATAATTCTATAAAAAATGCTGCTAATAATGATAGTTTTAATTTAGATTTATCTGGTGAAAATGGACCATTAAGATTTTTTCAAACATTAGCAGAAGCTTATAAAGACAAAGCATTAACAGTTAGTGCTTTAGAAAGTGTACTTGAAAGTGACGCGTGGTTAGACAGCAAAGGTGAAGAAGTAACTATGGACCTAGATGAAGTAGTTATTACAGCGCCATCTTCTAAAAAATCACAATCAATATCATCAAGAGGTATACAGTTTATAGAAGGAGCAAAAGAAGGTATTTATAGTAATGAAGATTTAGTTACAATAGTTAGAGGTAAAAATGATACTGATAGATATGCGGCTGCAGAAGCTATAGTTGAAAGAAACTTTGGTTTAATATCTGGTATTATTGGGTTTGAAAGAAGAGGAACACAAGGTGTTAGTGTTGAAGGTGTTAAACAAGCTTTAATCGAAATAATATTAGGTGGTGATATAGCTAAATGGAGTGGTAAAACAACTCCGTTATTTGAGGAGGGTGAAGGTTTTAATCCTGAAACAGCTCAAGTAACTACTTTTTTAGGAAGACTTAGAAACAGAGGAGAAATATTTGAAAGAGCTAGAGACTTAGGTGATACAGTTGTTGATCAAACAACAACACAAGATGAAGGCACTACAGAAATACCTGAAGTAACAACAACACAAGAAACAGTTGTAGAAACAGATCCATTTAAAGTTTTACCTAACGTAGACGTACAGTCTGTTGTAGATGCTGTAAGTCAAGAAATAGAACTAGGTAATTTAGACATAGACAATGTAACGTTAAAAGATTTAAAACCTTTTTCTGAAGCAGCTGCACAACAAATAGCTGATGAGTTAGGAATACCAGTATCTCGTATATTAAATCCAAAAGACAATTTACGTAAAGGTGAAGTAACACCTATACAAATGTTTATAAAAAAGAATGGACCAGCTTTATTAGCATTGTTAAAACAAGTTAAAGGTAATGCTGATTTAGTAACAGTTACAGATAGTAAAGGTAGAACTAAAAAAATAGGTGGTGAAGGAAGAAGAATAGCTCAAAAAATATTAGACGCATTTTTTATAAAAGGAGATAAAGTAAATAATCAAATACAATACAAATTAGATTTATCTAAACTAGATTTACCTTATTTTTATTCTGTGTTTGGTATGGACGCTTCAGGTAATATAAAAGACGCTAGATCAGAATTTGCTCAAGCTGCAAAAGGATTATTAGAATTATTAGCAAGATTGCAAACACTTAGTGCTATTGAAGCTTCTATAGATATACAAGTAGAACAAGGAACTATAACAGAATCAGAAGGTAAACGTAAAAAAGTTTCAGTAAAACGTAGTGAAACACCAGTTACATTTGATCACAAAAAAGGTAAGTTTATTATTGATAAAAGATTTACTGATAAAAAAGATGGTACAAGAGTAAACAGCAAAGGTCAAACAGTAAAAGTTAGAACTTTTGATTTAGCTACAGCTGATGGTGTTGACTTAGTTTCTACATTAAACGACTTTATAAAACTAAACCCAAGTTTAGGTTATTTGTTTAGAACTGGCATGACTGGTGGTTTTAACTTAACATTTAATAAAACTGGAGACTTTGATAAAGCAATACCAGGTGTTGTTAAAGGCAAAGGAGCAATTGGTAGAAGTAAATACACTCTTGTTGGTGGTTTACAAAGCTCAACAGCAATAACAAAAATAATAGACGATTTTAGCAAACAGGGTGATAAGCTAAAACTTTTAAAAAAGTTATTTTTAAAAATAGAAGATTATTTAAAAGATAATCCTGATAAAGCATGGGTATTTCAGCAGTTTTTAATTGATGGTACTAAAGACCAAAACCATCCGTTAAGATTTTTAGCTCCAACAACATTTTATGCTATTGACCCTATTACAGGCAAAACGAATATAAAAAACAAAGTAACTGAAGAGCATATGCAACCAGCTGTAGAAGTTGGTAAAACATTGTTAGACGCGGCAATCAAAGGTCAAGTTGAATCTGTATTTGATGATGTAATTTCAAAATCATATGCACAAGGAGGTTTATTAGAAGTTGATGACTTGGTTTTAAAATCTTTTGGTTTAAACGAAAGCATGCCTAAGTCTTTTTATGAAAAAGTTATACCTTTGTTAAAAGAAGGTAAACTAGATTTTCTAAAAGATGGTTTAGCATCTTGGATTAGATATAGTGAAAATAATGTTGCAAATCCTTTTTCTTACAAACTTATGAGTCCTAATATTACAATAGGTGAATTTTTTGTAGGCAAACTAGATTTAAAAGGATTAAATATACCTAAAGCTGATTTTAATGTAGCTTTAGAAATGGCAGGATTAAAAGCTAATGGTTTAATAACTCAGGTTTTAACTGGTGAAATAACACTTAAACAAGCTAAAGCAGAGTTTAAAGTATATAGATCAAAAATACTACCTTTAAAAGTTAAAGCTTTTAATAATATAAACACTACGTTTGGTAAAAAGACTATGCTTAGTGAAACTGTTACTGATCAAATAAAAGTATTATCAGACTATGCTAAAGCTATTGAAGTAGCAAGAGATCCTAATGCACCTAAAAAAGGTATATCTGTTTTAGATTTTGATGACACAGTAGCTATTACAAATAGTAAAGTAATAGTAACAATGCCTGATGGAACTGTAAAAAGTATAGATGCAACTGAGTTTGCATTAAACCATGAAGGTTTAGAATCTATGGGTGCAACGTTTGATTTTAGTGATTTTAACAAAGTAGTTGGTGGTAAGCGTGGACCATTGTTTAATAAACTTAAAAAAGCTGTAGATAAATTTGGTAATACAAATGTGTTTATATTAACAGCAAGAGCTCCAGAAGCTGCGCCTGCTATATTTGAATGGCTAAAATCAGAGAATATAATACTAAAGCAAGAAAACATAGTTGGTTTAGCAAATGGTTCGCCTCAAGCTAAAGCTAATTGGATGGTTAGTAAAGCCGCAGAAGGTTATAATGATTTTTATTTTGCTGACGACGCTATATTAAATGTTAATGCTGTTCAAGCTGTTTATGATGTTTTAGATGTAAAAGGTAGAGCTCATATTGCTTTAAGAAGTAAGCAAAACAATTTTGACACTATAATGAACGACATTATAGAAAAGAAAACAGGTATTGCATCTTACAAAAATTATTCTGCTGCTAAAGCAAAAACAATTGGTGCTGGTAAAGGTAGATTTGATTTTTACATACCACCATCAGCAGAAGATTTTACAGGTCTTTTATATAAACTTTTAGCTAAAGGTAAAGTTGGAGATGCTCAAATGGCGTTTTTTAAAGATAATTTACTTGATCCATATAATAGAGCTGAAATAGAAATTGAATCAGCTAAAATAGCCGCTGCAAATGATTTTAACGCGTTAAAAGCTGCTTTTCCAGATATGCCTAACAGTTTAAAAAAAGAAACAGGTATAGGTAAATTTACTTTTGAACACGCGATTAGAGCTTATATATGGGGTAAACAAGGTGTAAGCATACCTGGATTATCAAAAAGAGATTTAAAAAGATTAAGTGATTTTGTTACTGCTAACTCTGATTTAAAAGTATTTGCTGATGAACTTGTTACAATATTAAAAGGTGAAGATTACCCTGCTCCAGGCCAAAATTGGGTTGCAGGAACTATAACAACTGACGTTATAGGTAATATAAATAAAGTTGGTCGAGCTAAATACTTAAAAGAGTGGCAAGAAAATGTAGACATTATATTTTCTGAAAAGAATTTAAATAAGCTTGAAGCTGCTTTTGGTAGTGATTATGTTAAAGCTTTAAAAAATAGTTTAAGTGCTATGAAAAGAGGTAGTAATAGAAGTAGTAATACAGATTCTATTACTGAAGCATGGTATGATTGGATTAATAACTCTGTAGGTGTTGTGATGTTTTTAAATACTAGATCAGCATTTTTACAAATGATTTCTAATATTAACTTTATAAACTGGAAAGATAATAATCCTTATCAAGCTGCAAAAGCTTTAGCTAATCAACCTCAATACTGGCAAGATGTTATGTTTTTATTAAACTCTTCATACTTACAATCAAGAAGAGATGGTTTAAAAATTAACATTAGTGAGTCTGAAATAGCAGATTTAGCTACATCTAAAGATGGAAATAAAATACAAAAGTTTATTGCGTTAGCTTTAAATAAAGGTTTTGTATTTACTAGATATGCTGATAGTTTTGCAATAGCAACAGGTGGTGCGACTTTTTATAGAAACAGAGTTAATTCATATCTTAAAGAAGGTATGAGCCAAGAAACTGCTGAAAAACAAGCTTTTGAAGATTTTAGAGAAGTATCTGAAACAAGTCAGCAGTCTAGTAATCCTATGAAAATAAGTGATCAACAAAGATCTGCCGCTGGTCGTTTAATACTTTCATTTGGTAATACACAAATGCAGTATGCTAGAATACAGAAAAGAGCTATACAAGATTTAATAGCAGGTAGAGGTGATTGGAGAGAACATGTGTCTAAAATAGTTTATTACGGTGGTATACAAAACTTAATGTTTAATGCATTACAACAAGGTATACAGTTCTTATTATTTGATGGTGATGAAGCTGATGAAAAAGATCAAACTAAAAGATCACAAAGAATTGAAAGAACACTTAATGGTATGTTTGATTCGCAGGTAAGAGGTATAGGTATACAAGGAGCTTTAGTAGTTACACTTAAAAATGTGTTAATGGAAATAGCAGAACAAGCTGGTAAGAAAACACCTGAATACGCTGAAGCTGTAGATGCTTTATTTTCTATATCTCCACCAGTACAAGCTAAATTAAGAAAATTAAATAGCGCTGCAAATACTTTTTCTTGGAACATGCAAGAAATGAAAGAACAAGGTATAGATATAGATAACCCTGCTTATCTAGCTGTAGCGCAAACTATATCAGCTTTAACAAATTTACCTACTGACGAAGCTGTTTTAAAAATAAATGCTATGAGAAATATACTAAGCGATCAAACTGAAGCTTGGCAGAAAGTAGCGTTGTTATTAGGTTGGGGTACTTGGGATGTTGGTTTACCTTATTACGGTGTAGAAGATAAAGTTATTATTACACCTGAAATGGAAGCTGAAATAAAAGTAGAAAACATGATGAAAGAAACTACTAAACCTCAACAAGTTGAAACATTATTAAAACTTGGTTTAACTAAGAAAGAAATTAAAGCTTTAAAATACGAAAAAGATAGAGTAAATAAAATTATTGAACTACAAAATAAAAAAGAAGATGGAAAGTAGCCCTTTATACGGAAAAATTAGCTCTGCATGTAAAGCAGCAGCAAAAAAGAAATTTAAGGTATGGCCAAGTGCATACGCTTCAGGTTGGGGTGTAAGATGTACAAAAGCTGGTGGACCAGGTAATTACGGAAATAAAAGTAAAAAATAATGGCTTATAAACAAAACGCAAAAACACCATTAGCTCACTGCTGGGCAGGCGTTATGCATGTTCAACCATGGAACAAGATGCGCAATAGAACTGCAGCTGCAGCTGGTAGAGGACTAGGTAATGATCCTAGTTTAGCTGAGGCAGAGAAAAAAAGAAAGTCTCCACTTGAATGTTGGGACGGCTACGAAAGAGTTCCTGGTACGCAAAAAGGTGCTAAAGGTAGTTGCCGTAAATCATCACCTGTAAAAAAACAAAAAGGTGGTGGTACTACAAAAACATGTTTACCTAAAGCTAAAATTGACAGCTTGTCAGCAGAAAAGAAAAAAGAACTAGTTAATGCTAAAAAAGCATCAGGAGCTAGTGGCGAATATAAAAGATCCAGTAAAACTAACGTAAAAAATGCTCGTAAAAAAGGCGCTACATTGCGTGATTGGTTTGAAAACGAAGACTGGAGAAGAGTAGATGATCCATCAAAAAAATGCGGAGAATAAAATGGCAAAAATACCACAAATAGGCGAAGATACTAAATTCACATTAGATGTGAAAACAATAGGTATAATTATAAGTTTTGTTGTAGGATTATCTACAACTTATTTC
>Ga0209645_1000436_pt1 | contig 21501 bp, 30 predicted proteins | sample ETNvirenome_6_30_FD_184070 | JGI IMG/M metagenome (GOLD analysis project Ga0209645, IMG submission 184070) | Marine viral communities from the Pacific Ocean - ETNP_6_30 (SPAdes) (version 2) | ecosystem: Environmental > Aquatic > Marine > Oceanic | place: Pacific Ocean | collected 2013-06-19
CGCCAAACGCACTACCAATTACCAATGCGTAATCAGTAGTAGCAAGAGCATGACTTCCCTTATCTTCAAGTAGCTTGAATTTGTATTTTCCACCTGCAGTTCTGGTCGTAACTACACATTTGAATTTTGGAACATCAGCATTTGAAAAAACTTCAAGTTCTAGCCCTACAAGATTTGCTCCTATTTCAATACCCTCTGCTCCTGAAAACTCTATATCACCAGACTCAACGTTATCTGCTGGCATAGCACCATTAGCAATTGCTGTGTCAATTTGGAGTTTTTGCTTTACCCAAGGGTTTCTGTGTTCAAACATTTTGAAAGTAGGGTCCGCCATACCAGATATTGTGCTTTGATTAGCAACAACAGTAGTAAAAGGAGTCACATCTGTCCAAAGTTCCTTAACGATATTTGGACGAATGTAAAAATCTCTTCTATCGGTATAGAGGACACCTGAGGAGCCTAAATTCTTTGCTCCCACGACTTTAGTGTCGGATTGTGCCATTTATATCCTCCTAGATATATTTATCGTTTATTCGCCATCAAGCCCAAGTTGAATAAATCATCATCGCTAAAATTCGGTTCTGCATTGCCTGACTGTATTGCAGTAGGCGTAGGAACCTGCATTCTTTGTTTCTGATTTTGCATTGCTTGAACTTTCTGCTTCATAGCAACCTCTTGCTGACTAGGAGAGTTTCTCAATCTATCAAGTTGAACTAAATTGTCGAGAGTAATTGATTCAGGAGAACTATAGTGGCTTAAAAATTCTTCAGCTTTATCATCAGCGTAACCAAATTCATTTATTAAACGATTTCTCATACCATTGACAGCCTGTGCCTGTTGGTATTCTTCCTGTCTTTGTTGAATTTGTGCCTCTTGATGACGCAATGCCTGAATTCTTTGTTCCTCTACCTTTTCCTGATAGTCAATCATTTCATCTCGATAATTATCAAGTTCAGCTCGATACTTAAAAGAAGCACTATCCTGGTCCATGTATGCTTCGGTTGCATCGTAATTAGTTGGTTTGGTTGGACGTTGAGGTTTCTTTAGCAATTCCTGCGATTTCTCTTGCGAGGGAACCGAAGGGTTATCACCAGAAAGTGACCTTGCTACATTTTTCAAAACTGCTGGGTTTTCTTGAATATACTCTGCTATTGGAGCAATCTTCTCATACTCAGATATTTTTTGACTCATTGCATCAAATTCACTTGCCTTTTGGTCATACCGTGATTGCCAATACTGATAACGTTGTTGTTCGCTATCCGCATTCTCTGGCGTTTCCTGATTTACTTGCTGATTAGCAACTTCATGCTCAAAAGCATCTAAACCAGTATCTTGAGGCGTTTCTACAGGTGCCTCAGCCTGCTGGGTTGCCTCCACATTTGTATCATCTCCCCAATAATCAACAGCATTATCTAATACTGACGGGTCGTTTGATTCAGCAATGTTTTGGTCGTCTAGTTCAGCCATTATCTCTCCTTCCCAATTTGTCTATCCGACAGCAACTGGGTTTATTTGTTGTGACTTTATTTCCCTATTTTCATCTTTGACCTTTTTAAGCTCATCACCCAAACGAGCTTCATACAATTGAGAAGCTTTTTGTGTTCGATTAGCTGAGTCACTTAATTTGGTCTTGAATTTTTCTATTTCTACACGTTTCCTATCTGAAACAGATTCTCTTTGAGCTGTTTGTAGGTCGCCTTCTAATTCTTTAATTTTTTCTTCTTGAGCTTGTACCTGTTCCTGTAATTGCATAATCATACTGGTTCTTTGTAGAACACCTTCTGTATCTGCTACTTCAGTTTGCTCTAATACTTCTTGCTGGTCAATAATACCTTTTTCATACAGGCTCATATAGTAATCAAATCTTGCCCATCTATTGGAAGGTAGCGTACTGCCACTAACGACAATAATGTCGTATTGTCCAATCGTTACATCATTCATTCTTCCAAGTATCTCTCCAGTATAATCATCGTACATTGGCTGATTCATTGTTGCTTCAGAAACCACACCATCTGGTTTCATTAAGCGTATTGTTTTCTCATCGGTATAAGTTTGCTGTATCAGACGTACAATAACTTTTCCCATTTGATTAAGCATGGCATCAATATCATCCAGTTTTGATTTAATCCTACGCTGTGCATATTCATCAATAGCCACAGTACCTTTATACGTATTGGGAGCAGAAGAAGGGTCTCCGCTTTGTAATGGATGTATTCCAAGAATGTGATATATACTTTGTTTCGCATCTTCTCTATTTTTGTATAATTCATTTGGCAGAGGGACAGGTCCTGCGACAATTGGCTGTCCTAATTCTGGGTCATATTCAATAACGCCAGTTCCAGCTCTAGACCATTCCTCTTCTAGCTGTTTCCTATTCATTGACCCCCTAGGAATCAATAGCTTCGTATTCGTTGAGGAACTTGCGTGTGCTATAATTAGCGAAGTAATCTTATTTATATATTCCTGTATTGGTTTAATAAAGCGTACATCGCTCATTGGATATGGATTTCTGTTATGCCTATTCATCAGAGTCACTATGGGGTATTCATCTATATCCATGATTTGCGTTGCCAGCATCACTCTACCAACGGAAAGTACTCGCTTTATTCTGTCTACTAAGACCTTATTACAAACAACGATTCCCTCTGCCTCTAAATCTCCTATAGAAACGATGGTGATTCTTGTCGTAGAACCAGGAACAGCACCTTCATGCTCTTCTCCTGGCATTGGCACAGGTTGACCAGTTTGTTGGTCTATCATCATGTGGAAAACATTTCCTAATTGTTCCACCATTCCTATTAATTCTTGAACTTTATATTTTTCTGTAACGTGCTCTGTACCTTGAGAATTCGTAACAATACACGCTGGAGACTCTAAAAATGCCTGATACTCTGCATCTCCATGTATAAACTCATTGCCATTAGTTGTATCTATGCAATGCCAAAATGGTAATTGTACTTTTTCGTATCTATCAATTACTTGAAAAGTCTGACTATCGGTTAAGCTCGTATCTGTTACTGGACCAATTGTTTGGTCTAGTTGAGAAGAATCCCTATCGCTTGTTGGGTAAAGGTCATTAGAGCTTTCTACCATTTGAGACAACAATGTTCCCCCACCTTCTCCACTGCTTTTTGTCACTTGAGGGTACGCATTGCGTACTTGCTCACCAGTTAATATTTTTGAAATAATAATATTACTGGCATCTCTGCAAAATGTATCTCTAGATGCAGGGTCAATAAATAAATCAAACGGGTCTACTGCTTTAAAGCACACTTCACCCCTGCCAAAATCCATCATTGGGTCTACATATGCAAATAAAGCACCTAAGCCTTTCACATAATAATCATCAATAACTTGTTTTAATTCTGTATTGCCATTGGATATGTCCCAGATATAAGACATAATATCAGAAAAGATTCTTCCTACCTTGGTATCACTATCATCTCTTCCCGTAGATTGAAACTTTGGTTTATTTGCTGTAAGAAGTGCCTTAGCTTGCTCAACTGCTGGATGTACAACATTATCAATAATCGGGCTTTGAGCACGACCCTTTAATACCTTTACTTGGTTAGGAGTCCATTGAGAACTGTTTCTGAACTCATCATCTTCCATTGCCTGAGTTGCCCAATCAGAACGCTGTCCATGATACTCTCGTAGCAGGTCTTCAGACTTCTGGACTTCTGGATGAACGGAAATAGGCATAAAATTGGAACGAAGCTACTATTCCAGAAAAACGACTCTGCAAGTCATTTATGCTATACGGTCATCCAGTCTATTGCTTTTTTCAACGACATACCCAAAACGGGAGTTTTATCGTCTGTTGTTTCGTGATGAGGTGTATACGAACCTTTATTAGCGTAATACATTCCATCAAGTAAATCATCATGCTTTCCCCTAGGAAATAATAACAGTTCATTTATTAAATCTTGCATATCTCTATCCATATAAACCTGACCTCTTGCAAATATAGGTTGCAAGCTTTCCAACCTACGACTTTTAGAGTTTCGTGGATTTTCTTTTACATTTAAGCCAGGAATAAACAATTTTTCATCTTCACATCGTTTTATAACGTATTCTCGCAACATTTCCTGATATCCTACACTTTCAATCCTCGTTTTCTGAGAACGGTACTTTCTAAAATTGTCTACAATTGCTTCAGCTAAATTCAAAGGCGTAGCCCGTTTACGATAATACGGCAATACGTACCTGTTTCCTTCTGCGTCTACTCCAATATTGAAAATGACGCTGTAGTCTGCTGTTTGCTTGGTACTAGACGCTGGGTCTACTCCAGTAAAGATATTAATAGGTATTTGCTTTTTTTCAGGCTCTTTCATCTCTAAATATGCATTTTTATCACCATCTAACCACACATCGCCCTTATAATAACGAAAATCATCAGCTTTGAATAACTGGTCTTCGTCTCCTACTATTTCACACATATACTCCCTGTAAAACACAGAAAGCCTGTTAATTGACTCTAGTTCTTCTTTTTTTTGTATAAGTTTCTTTATAGACCACCAATCCTCCCATAAAGCAATACCTTTTTCCATATCGGGTTTATACGATAAGTTTTTCCACCCCTTCATTTCTTTTAACGTTTCTACCATGCAACGTTCATGCTGAGGTGTTCCAATAACAATAATTCTACCTTTACGTGGGTCGACTGAAGGAACAGCCGATTGTAATAGCCATCTAAGATTAGATTCCATAGCCTCGGCTGTTTTGGTGTTATTTTCATCCTCTGGGTCATCTACGATGATGAGCGTTGGTCTCTGGTTCCCTATTTTAATCCCTCGTAACTGCTGACCTGTCCCCTTGCACAGCACCATAGACCCATCCTTCAGTTCAATTTCTGTTTTTGCCCAGCTTTTTGCTGAATGAGACCCCCAGTATCCAAACAATTGCCTGAGCGAATCGCTATAATCCAGCGTATCTTTTATCAGTCCTAATAGTTTTACTGCGTGGTCCTGAGTTCTTGAGCACAAAACAATTAATTTTTTACCTTCACCGAAAAATAAATGGTGCATAGGTAAGATACCGCCTACAATAGATGACTTAGCATGACCTCTAGGTGCGATAATATTTATCTGCTTATTGTCGTAATTAGTAATATGTTTGGTCAAATCATAATGGAAATCAGGAGATTTTGCTGAAAACATATTGGGAATACATACTTTTCCAAACAACATCATGTCGTCTTTCAGCTTTCGCAGTACTTCTTTATGATTTTTTTTATCCATTAGTAATCTTTGCCAACTAAATACTCTGTAGTGTCCATATATGCTCTCAAGCCCATATCTTGAGCTACGTCCTGCATTACACGCATAAATGATTCTAATTTTTTAGCATCAATAGCGTTTGCTTCGATTATTACGTGTCTTTTTTCTTTTGGGTTTGGTCTTTTGCTTTCTTTTTCTTTTACTAGCTCTAGTTTCATGTGGCATCCTGTGTCCTTTCTAGCTTTAATTGTCGAGATTCTTCAGTTTCAATCTCATCTAATATCTTTTTAGTAACATCAATCTGTACAGTATCTGTAACCTGACTTTTATTGGGCAACATATCCATAATGCGTATATACTGCTCTGCACCACGTAGCATATTGCTTGGGTCTCCGTTTTGTTTGGCTAATTCAATAGCCTCAGAGATAATATCAAGCACATCTCCCTGATTCATATCCCGTTCATCGAGGTATTCTTGTATTTTTTTATCAACCATACGTTTAATTGTCTCCGTTTTAAATAATCTTTTGGCTGTGAGGTCTGGTTTGGCTTGGTCTTTCCTGTATATTTCGCCTAATTTGTGCCAATCTATCTTTCCTGATGTCATCATCATCTGCACATAGGCACTAACAGCGTTTTTTGCACGTGTCTGGCGACTTTCTCTCTCTTCCCATGACAAAGTACCACATTGACCAAATTCACCCGTATCTCGGTGATTTTCATAGGTTAATTTTGCTCGGTCACTAATCCACATTCTGGCGTAAGGAGTTACAATCTGCTCTGCGTCCTTATATTTGTTCCTTTGGATGCATTCTGCTACATATCCATCGTCAGAAATGCATAAATCACCAGCTTTTGCGTCTTTCCAGTAGCTATATTCCAACTGCCTTTCAATTGCTTCCTGTTCTGTGTGTACAAAATAGGTAACATCGTTCCAATTATTAACCTTTAAGCGTCTAGTTATTAAGTCCATGAGGTATTTTGTACTTTTTTAGCGTATCACGGCACATTTTACCCTTTAAACAAATCTCTATAAATGCCTTTAATAAGTAATAACCACCTTGGAAACGTGGTCTAGGGTAAATACGCTCTTCATTTAAGAAAAACTGCAAGCCCATTAGCATCCAATCGTAGTACGTCATTGCTGTTCCCTTATAGAAAACAATTTTATCGTCAGGATGCTTGTGCCCCTTTTTAAACGAGACATTATTGTCCGATTTCATGGGCTAAAAGTGGACATTTTTGTCCAGTACCATAGTGTACACTACGTTAGTGTACATTACGTAATGTATATATAGAATTAATAGTAGTGTACACAACGTTATGTATACATTATGTATAAAAAACAACTGCGGAGGGCAACTTTGCAAGTGTTTTTTAATCATATTTTGATTTTTCTTTAAATTTTTTCAAAACGTCATCTCCAAAACTGCTCATAAGTTCAATTTTATCTTCTATTTCCATCTCAGCTTTGGCAATACCAAACCCTAGTATCAATTCTTCAAATTCTTCAGTAGATACATTTACGGATTCAAATACCTGTTTTTCCTCATTCCAGCGTTGAAATTTCATATGGCAATACTACCTTTGCGGTGAGGGGGCTTTAAAAGTCAATTTTCAAAATTGTATGTAGAATGGGAGTGAGAGATATATAGGTAAACCACCCCCGCCAGCGAATTGTGTGGGGGGTCTGAATTACGTTGAGAAATTCGGTTCAAATACACCTCAATCCTCCCACGCTCTGTCTTCTTCATTATGTATCTTCGTGCTACGCACAGGAATGATACATCCTGAAGGTATCACAGATACGCAGACTCACGTGTGTTGATTGTTGTGTATATGAACCAGGAATCGAGAACAACTCTCAACAGTCCTTCAGCCCCCAGCTCTCACAATTACGTGGCGTCCCCTACCGTATCCTATGTCTATGACAGTCAGAATCTCTGGCGAGAAGTTCGGTAAGCGCACAACGCTTAACGAACGTCCTCTTGCCGAGTACTCTGTCGAAGAACGTCAAGCCATGATTGACACCTCAGTCGGCGTGTCCATCTTTCTTAAAGATGAGACTCGTGCAGACGAGGCTAAGTCACTCATAGCTGAGTTCTTTGGTCATTTCCAAGGCAAGGTCGAGTCTAAGGCGACAAAGTACGGTTGGGTTGTCACCCAATCCGCTTTGCCTGCCAGAGACGACTCGGATGCTTTCGCTGACTTACGTCAGGCGATGGCTTCCTGAGCGACCTCTGGAAATGCAGAGTTAAGTGCTGAGCAACCTCCAATCACGCTAAACTGCTCACGTGTTTGAGATAGGGCTCGCCTTATCTCTTAATCCTTGCACTAAAAAAGTGCGAAACTGTAAAAGGAGTGTTATGAAAGTAGTAGGTGAGAATTGTTTCCAGTGCCATTTTAGCGACTTGGGCTGTTTCTGTTTGTCTCGAAGTAAACACATGAATTGAACTGTAAAGCTATTAATTATTAACTAAAGGAGTAGGTTATGTCTTTAAGAGCCGTAACAGATAGGTATTGGATATTCGAGAATTGGTTCGGTAGTTTTGTAGAAGTAAGCCGTGCTAATCATCCTGAATACCAACAGGCGTTAGCCAGAGCCCGAGATAAAGCTAATGGATAGCTTTTTTGAGTGGCTCGAAAATGCTTTAATTGTTTGTGTCCTCCTTTGGGGGAGTTATATCGTAGTACGATTGTTACTGGTGCTGGTATAGTTTATAAAAAGTGAGAACAGGTGTTAGCAGAATACGCAATAAGCCATTAAGTGGATAACTCCTCTATGAGGGTAATCTGTCCTGTTCTCTTTGCTTTAAAGATTTAATTATTGGAGATAAAATGAAAAAAGAAGAATTAAAGGCAGTAGATACATTAAAAGATGATGATAACCTTATGGTCAACGTAGCTGTGGATAATTTAGTAGATGAGAAAATTAGGTTAAAAGATGAAATTGATGACTTAAAATATGAAAAGCGTATGTTATTAAATATGCTTGAGGATTTAAGAGAGATAGCTCATAAAGGATATAATACCATTAGGTTAAGAGACAACTATGATGATAATAATGTTAGAGATGCTTATAATCTTGGTTATGAGTCAGGTGGAGAAGACGCTTATGTTAGAATCATTAAGTATATAAATATGCCTAAGTAATTTGTAAGAAAATGATAATTAGCGAGTATAAAGTATCTGATAAAGTCCTATGTTATGTTAGCAACATACATTACTGCCTTCGCTAAGCAGTGATGGAAGAGAATTCTTAACATAGGCAAGAATTCCTGCGTTCAAAACCCGTTGAAATCATAGATATGGTGAGATGTAAGACAGGGAAAATTTTTGCTGTGTTGTAGTGGTTAATCTACAGTATTGAAGTCAAATTCAATATCTCTGCTAACCTTAGAGGCACAGCTTAATTTTATAACTGAGGTTAATATGACTCAAAATAAAAAGTGTCAACACGAATGTTCATGTGGTGACACTCAAATCAATCATGCTCACGAGTTTCCAGAGTTGGGTTGTGTTTGCCTCACTTGTGGGGAAAACTCTCCACCTTTTGAAGGCTCAGAGCTTGTTATGTACGATGAGGAATGCGTGCATAACTTAAAAAAGATGATTCCTCTTATTAATTCAATGAAAACAAGCTTTGACCATGTTCGTGGCGATGTAGAGGCTAGAGAGATAATGGTCGCTACTATTAATAAGGCTATTGAAATCATTGAGTTAAAATAAGTTTTGCTTTATTATGCAAGGAGGCTATATGAGTGATGAAGAAGCTCAATGGCTAGAAAGCCAAGTTACCAGAGAGTGGTAATATTATTTGTAGTATCAAGGTAGTACTAGCGAAGTCCTGAGAACCTTGACTAAGTTTATTCCAGGAAGTTAAAAGTAAATATTGTCTAGTGGTGTCGTTTAAATTGCCTTAAATACAGTGGATTCTGTTGCTAGACAGTAGGCAAACCATCTAACCTCTCAGTTAGTACGAAAAAAAAGCTACAATCCCCTTCTACCCTATTTATTTCAATCTAAGCTAGACCAAGGACTCCGCATCCACTAGGTTGTTAATGTTTTAGTATTAAACGAGGGTACAATCTGTTTACAAGTCAGATGAGGGAAAGAATTATGTACAAAAACACTATAAGTGAATTAGATATAATGGTAGATGGAATGGCTGAATACGCTTTTCCATATTTAGATAAAATATTTGAGGACTATGGTTGGTCTATACAAACAGTTGGTGTTCAACTGTTAATGGATGAGCATGGTTGTCCTCGTAACTTAGCTGAGCGTCTTTTAGATGCTTGGTCAATTAGAAAGGAAAAACATGATAAGGAAAATGTATAGTGTCAAAGATGCTGATGATTTTAATGAATTAAGTGAAAAAGATACAGAGCAAATGAAAGACCAATATATGGAATGGTTAACACAATGCCCTTTTTGGTTTTCGACAAGTGTACCTGAGAAAGTAGATAGCTCTCCTTTCCCTCATAAGAAAGTTATTCTTGAAGTTCATTATCCTGTTGTAAAGAAAGAGGATGGGCTTAAAAGGTATGATGTTCATTATGAAGCTGTTGTGGATGGGTTCATTGATATAGAAGCAAGAGACTTAGACCATGCTTATGAAGTTGCAGAAGACCATTATGGTGAGTTCATAAGTAATGTAGAATCTTATGATTATGAAATAGAAGTTCTAGATATTAAGGAGCTTTAATATGGCTGTTGCTGGTGTCTCTTTGTTGTTGTTGTGTTTGGTAATGTTTTATTTAATCGTAATAAAGGAGGTTTAAATGGGTTTAGATATGTATCTAACTGCTAGACATTATTATGGTGGTAAATGGCGTAAGAAAGGAGAATGGAACTCTAAACGAGGTCATACATTGTCTATTGGTGGCAATTTTGCTAAGAATAGCAATCTAAATGCTGATAACGTGTATGAAATATCTAGTGAAATAGCTTATTGGCGTAAAGCTAATGCCATTCACGGTTGGTTTGTTGAGAATTGTGCTGATGGCGTTGATAACTGTCAACCTGCGTATGTAACTCATGAGCAATTAGAAAACTTATTAGAGTTATGCAAAGAAGTGAAAAGGCTTTTGGATGAAAAGAAGTATGATACCGCTGAAGGACTTTTACCGCCTACGCAAGGGTTTTTCTTTGGTCAATATGACACAAGTCACGAATGGTATAAAGAAGAAGTCGAAGAAACCATAGATATGTTGGAAGAAATTCTGAGCAACCACAAAGACATAGTTTCCAAACTAGAACCAACTGACTTAGGTGTCAGTTATTGGTATGAAGCTAGTTGGTAGATGCTGTGAGTGGGTAAAAAAGGGGGGAGATTTCTCTCCCCTTTAATTGTTTTTTATGTACTTAAACTAGTACAAACTTAACTACTTAAACCAAATTTTTCCACATATTTATACTTGTTAAATATGTTAACCTAATTTAACTTACAGGACAATTAATATGAGATTAGAAACCTTATTAACTACCGAAACTAAGAATGATTTAATTAAATTCTCCCTTTCCCTTAAACGCAGTAATATAGATATACAGCGTGCATTAGTTAAGGGAGAATATTACGCAAATGAAATAACTAAAATACGAGCTTTAAGTAAGTATGAGCTTGTTAAGTATATTGAACAATTGCGAAATGATAAAGGTGTCAAACTTGGCACTAAAATTGCCCACTCAAGCTCTACAAAGATGTATAGAATGCTAGACAGTAAGATTCGTGAAAAGATGGAATTAATGAATTACGCTAGAAATCGTTTATATGCTTCTTAATGAAGAGCACCCAAGATACGCCTCCTCCTACCTATCTACAACTACTACATTGGGGGCGTATCTCTTTTTGGGTCAAGACTTATGAGTAATACAACAATTGTCAGGCTAATCAAAGACAGATTAGAACATGGCAAGAAACAATACAAAGAGCAATTAAATGTACATGATGGTCGTAACTGGACTCAAGAAACGCTTGAGGAAATGTTAGATGCTTGTGTATATCTATCTGCTGAAATAATAAAAAGAAATAGTAAAGCTGTTAAATACAAATACGTAATCACCATGAGAGAGTTTGATGGTGAAAACTTCACAATAGTCTATCAACATGATAAAAGCTGGTCGATGAGCAAAGCTTATATAAAAGAAATTTGCTTTTGGCTTGCTCAATCAAAAATTGACACTAGTTCTGATTTTGATAAAGACAAAAACAAAGAGTTATTAAACGATGTGCACGTAATAAGTTGTATTGAGTTTAATAACGCTAATGATGAACACGAAGATTTAGCAAAAAGCGGATGGAATCTGTGGGCACATGACTATTGGGACACTTCTTACGTATTAAGTAGTATGTGAAAACTGATGAGTAAACAATCAATATATGTAAGACATAAAGATGAAATATTTAAAAAGTATAAGGAACATATAGATTTTATGTGGGAGAAAAAAGACAGCGTAGATATAGTTCTACGAGATGGACTTATAGTAGGATACAAACAGGCATTAGAATGGGTATTAGGTTTAGATAAAACTCAAGAAGAAAAAGACAAAGAATATGCAAAGACCGACAATAACAAACATAAGAAAGATATTTAGTGATGCTGGTGTCCAATTAGGCACTCAGACAGTAAATATGATAGAAAAAGAAATGGTTTTCCTTGCTCAAAGAATGGCACAACGTTGTGTAGAAGGAAACCTTAAACGATTAACTCCAGAATTATTCTGGGTAGCAATGGGAAGAACAAATGGGTCATCTGATTGAAAATATGTTCTACTTGGGTGAGACTCCCTGGCATGGCTTAGGAACGCCATTACAAGAAGTTCCTTCGATAGAAGAAGCGTTAGAGTTGTCTGGTATGAACTTTGAGGTAAAGAAAGTACCTACTGTTTATCAAATGTATAATAACGAAGGTGATTATATATTGAAAGACACTGGTCATTTTGTAACAGTTCGCTCTGACACTAATAAACCAATAGGTAATGTTGGTAACAAATACGAAGTCTTGCAGAACCGTGATGCTTTTGCACCTTTTGAGGTATTACAAGACTATGGATATAAGTTTGAAACTGCTGGTGTAATTGACGAAGGAAAGAAAGTATGGATTCTCGCAAAGACTCCTGACACTTTTCAAGTAGGCGATGATGCAATACAAGGTTTTGTGTTGCTCTACACTTCACATGATGGGTCATCAGGTAGTTGTTTTCGTGATACGTCTATTCGTGTTGTATGTAATAATACATTAACGTGGGCATTAAATAAAAAAGGTGGCTATGAGTACAAATTAAGGCATACCTCTTCTATTAATTCACGAATAAAAGAGCTAACTGATAAAATAAATGAGCATAAAGGAAATGTTTCGTTAGCAATGGACCACATGAATCGTTTTGTTGATGTTGAAATGACTCCAGAGTCATTAAAACTGTACATCGAAGCAGTAATGCCTTGGTTAAAGAATAGACATAAAGAATCTGTACCTGAACTTGGTATTTTTGTTCGTAACAGGGCAAAACCAGTTTATGATACGATTACTGACCTGTTTTATAACGGGAAAGGAAATAAAGGTCGCACATTGTGGGATGCGTATAATGCAATTGCTGAATATCACGACCACGTGAAGAACCATAAAGACTGGGTAAAAGGTACTCATTTTGGTGCTTCTCATCGTGATAAGATGAATGCATATAGGATTGCCGAAGCGATGGCGAATCATAGTAGTAATAGTGGAATAATCACTTACAATTAAGGAGTTGATTTGAACGAAGAAAGAAATCTGTACGCTTACAGTTTAAGAGATACAGACTATAAACCTTTCGTAGAAAACATTGGGGGAGGAAGCTTTGATGCTTCCTACCTCTCATGGAGTGTATGCTGGGACAACTTAAAAGAGTTGTTTCCACTTGCAAGACACGAATGGGTTATATACACATATGGAGACAAGCCGTTTGCTGGCATTATGCAACCAGATGGCTCTGTAATTGTCCATTGTAAAATAACTTACGAAACAGAAGATGGCGATACGTTTGTCCATGATGAATATCTTGCTGTTCGTGATAATAGAAATCAAGCAGTACTAAATCCTAATTCTGCAGAAATGGAGAATACATATCGTAGGGCACTTGCTAAAGGTGTTTCAACGTTAACTGGGTTTGGTATTGAGTTATGGATGAATGAAGATATTAAAGAGCTTCAGCGTCCTCAACATACACTGTTAAATGGTAAAAAGCCGACACCTGGTGGGATAACTGTAGACCAAAATGTCTTATTAGACAGATTAATGCGAGACCCTCTAGCTAATGGTGCAGATAAAAGTAGGCTGAAAAAGATGAAAGACGCTGGCTGGGAAGGTGTTACAGAAGAGGTCGCAACGATTTTAATTGCAGACGTAAAAGCTGGAATTGCAAGCAATCGTAAGATTACCGAACCAAGAAGAAATAAAGTAATTAAGGCTATTGAAGGTTCTAACCTATCAGATGATAAGCAAAAGAAAGCTATTGAATGGGTATCAAGTAAAGAAAGGACAAATTTCGATATTGATACCTTTTTGAGTAAAAATAAACTAGAGGAGAAGTAAATGCAATTTACTAATAGTAAAAGTGGAAGTACTGGTGCTTCAAGTAAATTCCCTAAAGGAGTTTATGTTGACTTGTGTACTATCACTAAAGCTGAAAATAGTGAATCACAATATAATGATTGTAATATTTTCGTAGAAGCTGAGCCTGTTAAGGGTTATCCTAAGAAATTCTACCTTGGTGGCAATCATCACAAAGATGGTAAAACCATGTTAGACTGGGGAAGCAGTAGTAATGACACTAGAGGTGGAAGTTGGAAGGTGTGTCATTTCATTGAAACTGCTACAGGAATGAAACCAAATGAAATAGAGCTAAACGAAGATGGAACTATTGCACCAGTAACCCTAGGTAGGCTAATAGGTGAACAGGTCTATGTCTTGCAGTACGATTCTAATGGAAAGTACTCTAGAGAAACATGGTTTTACTTTGGAGATAAAGAAGGTGGTAAAGATTTCTTACTTGATAAGTGGAATGATATGTCACCGCCTAAAGGTTATAAACATCAATCTTCTAACAAAGCTCTTAATGGACTTTGGAATGAAGGTGCTGAAAAAGAGAAAGCAGAGGCTTCATTGCCGTTCTAATGGCTTACGATTTTTCAAAAGTTATGGGTATCAAGGGGCGTAGCAACGAAGCTATGCTCCTTGAATGGTTTAAAAGCAGAAAAGATGCACTCATTGGTGCACATGAAATACAGCTAAATGCCGTTCAATATATCCGTAATATGTTTAATAAGCCTGTCACGCCAGATACTATATCTAGGTTGTGGAGAAAAATGAGAGAAGACTATCGCAATGACAAAGAGAATTCAGCTCTTTATCGCAGTGGTCTTAAATATGACGAAGTTATGACTAATCGTGGAACTCAAAAGTACTATAGGGTAACTGATGCAGATTGATTATATTAAACTTCAAAAGAAATGGAATGCCATTGCTAGGGATGTTTTGCTAAATCAAAAGATTGTTGAAGTCTCATATATGTCTGAATTTGAAAAAGATGAAAATATGTGGCACAATCGCCCTGTTATGTTCAAATTAGAAAATGGTGTTTGGTGTTATCCATCAAGAGATGACGAAGGAAATGACGGTGGTGCATTGTTCGTAACAAATAGCTTAGGATGTCTGCCAGTACTATGAGCGATATCCGCATGGTGGAAATTGCTACAGGTCACGTTTCTAATAGGCACCAAGTTGCTAACTTAAACAATATTAGCAGTTACGTATTTGGTCCAGAACAAAAGAATGAAACCTATCACAGTTGGTATTGTTTTGATGAGCAGTTAAAGCAACACATTGATAGCGTAGGTACTATTCAAGGATTTTCTGGAGCATATTACATTAACAGTATCATTTTAGACTTCGATAAGAAGGAACTGAGTAACACTGATTTATATGACTCTGTTCATTGGTTAGTGAACTTTGAAATGATACAAGACTTGGGCATTAATAAGGATGACATACTTATTTGGTATTCAGGAACTGGTTTCCATATTGAAATGCCAAATATCTTTGGGTTTACTCCTTCCACTACCTTACCTCAAGTTGTAAAAGAAACTTTGCAGGCAGTATTTCCTAGTTGCGACAATATCTATGATGGGGCACGTTTAATTCGTGCTCCATTTAGTTATAATGCTAAGAAAGGAAACTTCAAGATTCAATTTACTGTAGACAGTTTTAATGAATGCGATATGGATTCTATTATGTCAGCCAGTAAAGAAGGATTTGAGCAGGATGATGTTGATGTAGTTAACGCATTGCGTAGTAAATGGGCAAATACAAAGCCTTATATGCAATCGCTAATTGAATATCCCTCAAGAAGTGTCGCCTCTAAAGAGACTGTTAGAAGTCAATTTAGAATGGACCCTAACTCGGTAGTAACCTGTATGCAAAATGTAATTGCCAATCCTCCAGTTGAAGGTGAACGAAACGATACGATGATGAGGGTTGGTTCTTGGATGAGGCGTACTGGAATGCCTTTAGAGGTGGTAAAGCATACGTTAAGTACTTGGTCAGGATTAGGTGCAGAAGCTGAAGAATGTGCTAGTAAGGTATTTGATACTGGGTACGAATATGGTTGTAATGACTATATCATGGCTAAGCATTGTAAACCTGAATGCATTTACTTCAAGCATAAAGATTATTCATTAGAGCTTAAAAGCATGGATGACATAGCTGATGAATACGCTGAGTTCCTTGAAAAAGACTTTACTAAAAGTTCGTTTAACTTTGCAGATATTTACGATATGAATCGTGATTTCTGGGTAATGCCTGGTGAACTGGTAATTGTTTCAGGCAATACTGGTATGGGTAAGTCTACGTGGGTAATGAATCTTGTAACAAAGATACCTCATTTGTCTGTGATGTTTCTATCTTTAGAGAATAATCAGCATATGACAGGAAGAAGGTTTGTACAAATGTGCCATAATCTTACAAAAGAAGAGGCAAATAAAGTATATACAGACCCTGTTACAAGAAGAGAACACATGGAGGCTTTCAAGCACGTTCAAGTGACAACTGAGCCACCTGAATTGTCAAGGTTAATTGAAGGTATTGCACGAAGTAAACCAAAGGTTGTTGTGATAGATACAAGCGATATGATATGGGTAAAAGGTATCCATGATGAAATCGCTAAGATGAATCAGATTATCAACTCTCTTAAAGCTGTTGCACAGAAACAAGAATGTATTGTGATTGTTGTACATCACGTAAATAAGGAAGCCCAAAGTTCTGGAGTAGTTCGTATGGGTAGCTTAAAAGGTACTAGTAATGTTTCTCAAAAGGCTGACAAGGTTTTGGTAATTAATGGTGAAATGCACGAAAGAAGACGAAGTCTTACTACAGAAAAGGCAAGAGATGAAGGATATATGCAGTTGATGTTTGAATTTCAAAAAGACTATTTCAAATTTAAACAGGTCTCAGGAGAAGGTGGCTTTCATGGTTAAGCTAAAGAAACATTCTTCTAACAAAGGAAGGTCAATAAGGTTAGTTCTCCTTTCCTTATTTTCCCTTGAGCTTGGTTTGCACGATGTTAATGGTATGCATCTTAGTGCTGGATTAGGCGTGGGACCTGTTGAATTCTCCATGAGTTTACATACTTGGGATAAGTGGTAATGTCACATCCAAGTAAAAGAAAAGGTAATGCCTTTGAACGTGAACTTGTAAAATACGCTAAGGGCTGGGGTTTCTCAGCCCGTAGGGCGTGGGGGTCTAATGGAAGGTCTTTGGGTATGCATGATGAGGTTGATTGTGTTATTGATGAATTTACAGTACAGGCGAAAAGACGTAAAACACTACCTAAATATCTCAAATGTGAGCATACTGATATAGTGGCATTCAGAGAAGACAGAGGTACTACCTATGCTCTTATGCCAATGGACTTATTTTTTGATTTAATTAAAAGACTAAAAGGATAATATGAAAAAAATTGAATACGTTAAGCCAATCTTACAAGTAGATATGTTTTTTAAGTTGGCTGACCATTTGTTAAAAGCAGATGATTATGAATTAGTTCAAATGGGAAGAACAATGAGAAGTACTTACGAAGCTCAAATGATAGAAATTGACATAGAAGAAGAGTCAGAAAGGTTTCAGACTGACACGAAGGACATAGAGAGTTACAATCCAGCTGATTGTAAGTCAGGAGCGTGTGACTAACGCTCCGTCTATCTCAGGGATATGGTTGCTATAGAAAACTTTACTCCATTGGTGTCTATACAGCGAATAAACGCCTACGCCATATCCCTAAGAATTAAAAATGGGTTAGCACTTGTTTAGATTGATGTTTCAAAATATTAACAGACGTGAAATTGAAAAAATGCAAATGCTAACCCAGAAATTTAAGGGGATTTATAATAATTACATGAATTTAATTAACATAAACCTGTGAGCCGAACACATAAGCAAGCAGGAATTTTGTGAGATGCGTTATTTAATGACAACTTTCGTTCAATGTGTGATAATTAAAAAGCAAATGTATTATACGCAAGGTTGGCACTAAGCATAAATCCCCTTACTAACTTAAAATAGGAGTGAAAATGATGTATTATTATTTTCTAGAAATAGCACAAACTCAAGCATTTGATGTCTTGTTTCATTGTGCAGTAGATATTGTGTTATACTTCTTATTAGTTCAGCGTATAAAACTAGAACTGAGAGGTATAAAATGATTTTAGGTCCAGATTGGTTAATGTACTTAGAAATCATAGGTAAAAATACATTGTATATAGGCATTGGGTTTGGTGTATTCACATTGTCAACAATGAAATGGATAGATTTTCTATTCGATAGATAACAGGGAGAGGGAATGCCACCGTTTGATGAACAAACGAGTGGGCAAGAAAAAAAAGATTCTAAGAATAAAGCGAGGGTTAAGGACTTAGAATATTACCTAGGTAAAGAATGGATAGATTTTCATCCTATAATATCAGATAATCAATCAAGGTATTATAGGAATGTTGCTACTTCATCTTATCAGCCTAAAAAATGCCCTGTATGTAAAAAGTACTGGGTCAATACTATTACTGGAGAAAGAGGTGAATTGTCACCAAGGAGTCTAGGAAAACATTATTTTAATATACCAGCAGATGAAGAAACCTGCTGGGAATGCTAAAAAGTAAAGTCTTCTATATCATCTACTAGTAATGGTGCGTAATGGTCTTGTGTTGTTTTCACAGAACTATGACCCAGTAATTTACTAAATTGATTTTATCATTTTTCTTCGCTTTGTGGCAATACCGCTGGAGCAAGTAAGCCTAATCTCCAGTTTTTCCTAAGTTGCTCTTTCCAATCAGGGCTCATTGCTTTCATTGTATAATCTAAATATTTGCTATCTAAAACACCTAGTCCCATATCGTCTCTTACTGGGTCTATTAATCCTCTAGCTCTCCTGAGTCTATTCATTAAATCTCTATGTGTCGCATAAGACAAGTATTTTCCTGCACTTATGTTCTCTTTATTTCCTAAACGAAACATTTCTTGGTAGCCCATTGGAGGACCAGAGTCAAAATCTGGGTCTTTATAGCCCATTAATCGTACCATTTTTTCATCAAGTCTAGCATCAGAATGAGCTCCTTCTCCTGCAAACCATTCTTTTGCTAACCTGTCATCTATAATTCCTTCTCTTCTTAATCTTAATAATTCCTGCGTTGCGTTATCATAAGATATTCCAAGATTATCAGCTAATTGCATAACCCTAGCTGAATTATTACCTATAGTCATATTGGTGTAAAACTCATCATTTCCCATTTCCTCCATTGCACTTCTTCTGTTTTGAAGAAATCTAGGGTCATGTGTTCTTGCTGTAGTATTCCCTACATCCCATACTCTTAGTCCTCCACCAGTTTGTCCTATTATATAATATGAGTCAGGATTGTTTCTATATGCTTTTTCAATACCCTCCATAGCGTGTCCAACATTATCATACTTAATTTGCATAGCGTCATCATAATGTTCTCCTTTAAAACCGCTTGGAGTAGCTAAATCTAAATCATGCATTTCGCCAGGAATCGATGCGTAAGTTAATGTGTTTCCTGCTTTTTTATCTTGAACGTTTCTAAGTGCTCCAAACCCAGGAACTTGATTGAAATTATACATTGTATTGCCACCGCCTAAGTCAACTGTGCCTTCTTGAAACCAAGGATAGTTTCCAAATAATGGATTTTTAAGCTGATTATTAAGTCTACTCATAAGTTCTTCTTGCGAAACAACTACTGGGTTTTTGTTATCGTCTAAAACTACCTGTTTATCTCTAGCCATTAAAGCCCTTGTTCTGCCTTCAGCTCTTTCTAATGCATTCATAGTTGTTCGTTGCTGTGGGCTTAAATCAACTTTTTGTCTAGGAGCCATTGGGATTTGAAACCTATTGTCATGCCGTATTACTGGTTCAAAATCAGGGTTTCTTTTTGTTGGATATAAATAAGGAGTATCTTGATACCCGTATCCTTTACTGTAACCATCAGGATATTTTGGATACATTCTAGTATCTGGTGTATTATCTGAAAACCTTTTTCCTCTGCTCATAATTGCTCCACCAATTAATCCAAGCCAAGGATTTCGCATAGCCAACTCATCTGTGGCAATACTTGTTATAGCACCTTTAGGTGTTGGGTATACTTCTGTGGGAATTAACGCTGGACTACCTGCTGGTATAATTTTACCTTCTTCAGTTAATGCAAAATTTCTCCGTGAAAATTCCTTATTACTCAAAGGCGATGTCATTTCAGTATCTTCTATTCCATAATACTGAGGACCTTTAAGCCTTGTTCCTTTACTTTTGAATTTTATTCCTATTGTTTCAAGTAAATCTCTGTAATATTTTGCTTCTTTAGGACCCATCGTTATCTTTCCTTATCATATTTCCTAATTTATGTACTGGTATTCCAAACATGAATTCAGCAGTCATTTCTGGTCTTTCTAATGTCATAATAGTACTTCTTGCTAGTCTTCCAAATGGCATCATTGACCATGTATAATAGTTTGCCCATCGTTCCCATTCTCCATTAATTAAAGCAGTCATTAATGGCATCCAGTATCTATGTATTGGAGCTGTAGCTACTTGCAATGGTGCTAGTATAGGATGTGGATAGGCACTAAAAAACGCTCTTTCTCTTTCGACTTTATCTCCAAATAACCAATCGGCAGTATCTTGCACATAAGATAAAGGAGGTGGTAGTATGCTGTCAAAAAGAGAGCCTACAAATACATTGGCTAATGCAAAAGTTGATAAATCCATGATAGTTAATCTTTTTAGCCTATCCATTGATTTTTTATCATTAAACCCGTACATCTTAGCTTGTTTGTAAATATCTCTTCTAAAACGTATTGAATTCCACATAAAAGGTTGGAATCTTGTGAATACTTTTCCCATTGTAGAGCGAGAAACTGCTGGTCTATTAACGTTATGGTATAAAAACTGCGTAGCTTCAACGCCTTTTAATGCCATTCCTGTAAGGTAGGGATGGTCAAAGGGCATATTAGGTATTATTTGCCCTAAAGCTTCTCTTGCATTTAAATAATGTGCTATAAACGCATCAGTACGAAGTGTTCTTTCTGAGGCTCTCATAAACCAACCACCAGCAGATAGTATAGAATCTGTTACTTGGTATTTTTTAGCTAAGTCCATTACTGTAGCATCTGTAATGTCTCTTTTAGAGAATACTTCTTTAAAAAATGGTTTCAATTTCTTAGCGTCTAATCGCTTATCCATCATAGCTTCATTAATATAGAATGATTCTAACGCACCAATTTCTGCTACCCATCTATGTATGGTATTCCTATCGGTAATTGGAGTTCCGTCTTTTAGTTTGGCACCTGCAAACACATTAGTTACCAGCCACTTTACATCCCTTGCTCTTTTAAATTGCCTGAAACCCATATTAGTTATAGTGTTAGAGCTACCACCCACTACGTTACCTAAGTATGTTTTTGGATGTGCTAGTAGTGATATCAATGAAAGCTTTGATTCGTAAGCACCTATATTATTAAGGATTTGATATAAAACTTGGTGCCTTGCTTTTTCAGAGGTAGGCAAATCCATTCCAAATAGCTTGGGTGCTTCTGGTGTACCGTGAAATTTTTTACTAATGCCAGGAATCGCCCACTTGTTTAGTTGCTGTGATTTGGCATCAAGGTATTCAACCAGATTTTGGTCAGACATTCTGTATTCAATATTTTGTAATGGATTCCATGTGGTTACTTTAGTTCCATATAGTTTT
>Ga0209645_1000437_pt1 | contig 21432 bp, 45 predicted proteins | sample ETNvirenome_6_30_FD_184070 | JGI IMG/M metagenome (GOLD analysis project Ga0209645, IMG submission 184070) | Marine viral communities from the Pacific Ocean - ETNP_6_30 (SPAdes) (version 2) | ecosystem: Environmental > Aquatic > Marine > Oceanic | place: Pacific Ocean | collected 2013-06-19
AGATTTCCAAGATACTCTCTCGTATACAGGGATTAATAGTAACATTGGAAATATTCTTATTAGTGGGACTGATGCTAATGCTCCTGCTAGTCTTGGTGGTCCTAATGTAGACAACATATCGGTTACTATGACCTATGATGATACAGTTTTAACAGCTACACAGACAGAAGAACTACAAGAAATACAAGAAGTTATATCATTTATTGAAACAGAACCAATAGAGTTTGAAGAAATAGTTATACAAGAATTTATAGAAGAAAATTATGTTTTGGAATTTCCAACAATTATGGTAGAATTATCTGAAGAAGAAAAATTTGTTGAGGAATCATTAGTATTAGAAATTTATGAAGAACCAAAGACCGAGCAGGAAGTCACAACAGAAATCGAAAGTGAAGAAATTGTCCTTGCAGAGGAGCAAGGAGGAACTGAAGAAGTATCTTCGAGAGAAGAAAGAAGTGTTGTTGAAGAACAACCCACATCTGCTAACAGCAATGAAGAAAAGGTTGAAACCGAAACAACAGGAAGCAACGAACCTACCGAAACCACAGAACAAAACACTGTGGCAGAAGATGTTAGAGTGGATACAGTCAAAGATATCACAAATCAAATAGAAAAAACTGTAGCAAATATAGATAAGCAATTAGTTTTAACACAACAAATAATTGCAAAGGTTATGCAGAACGATTCTATGATTGACTCGTACTCATCTACTAATATGAATTTATTTAAAAACCAACCTACTATTAATGGAGGAGTTTATAATGAACAAAGACAATATGTTGATAATAGAGTGCTATATGCTGAGAATCAAGATGTTTATAATGATGTGGTCTTTCGTTATCAAAAACAAATTGATGAAGCTATGGATGAAGTTATAAGAACACAAGAACATTTAAGGAGAATCCGTGGATATTAAATTAATTACTGGAATAATAGGATTAGTAATCACTATTGGTGGACTGTTTGTTTACCAAGGTCAGTTAATACAAAGAGTAGAAGTTTTAGAAAGCAAGACAGCACCTAATATAAAACCTCTTGAACAAGACATTGCTATTAACAAAGCAGAGATTGCAGTTCTAAAAGCAAAAGTAGACGAAATAAAAGCGAGAAACGATAACCCCTTGTCACAATGATTTATGAATCACTACTACTGGCACTTGTTATTGCTGTAGTAATGGTGATTTATCCTGAGTTTTTTTCTTGGTTTTTTACACATATAAAAACTAAGTATCTTAGACCTGAAGTTAGTATCTTCGAGTTATTAATCATCGGAATAATCATATACATATTAGTATTGATATATCCAGGAGAGTGATTATGTGTGCAAGAGCAGTTCCGTTCTCTGATAAAGAAATGGAATACATCTGTGCAATATTTGCTATAGACTCTAAAGCTAGAATCAGCATAAAAGGTAAACTTGAATCGAGAGAAGATTACCTATATGGTGGTATCGAATGGGAAGAAGGGTATATACCTATACCTTATGACCAAGTTTTGGAGAAAATGAATGAGCAAAAAGAAACATAACGATGTGATTAACCACCCTGACCATTATACGAAAGGGATAGAAACAATAGATTACATACGAAGTTGGGGTATGGACTATGTTACTGGGAACATAATAAAGTATGTAACGAGATACCCATATAAAGGTACTGCTGTGCAAGATTTAAAGAAGGCACGATGGTACATAGATTATTTAATCAAGGAACTAGATGAATGACAATACATGATTCAGGTGGTAATTATACCAACCTTGTCCAACAACAACATGATGAAGATAATAATTTATTAAGTTGTCCTAAGTGTGGCTCAACTCACTTAATTAAAAAAGGTAGAGATAGCAAGACACAAGGACAACCACAACGATATCAATGTTCTGAATGTGGACACAAAACAGTACACCCTAAAAAGTGTATGAATTACGAAGTAGACAATCCATTCACAGAAGAAGAAATACCTACTGATGAATTGATACAACAACGTATTGATGTTTTTAATCGTAAAGAGAAACGAGAGAACAACGAAGAATTTTTAAATATAAAAATCAAAGACGACAAACCTATTGGTTTATACATATGTGGCGACCCACATATAGATGACGATGGTTGCGATATGCCAAGTCTTATTAAGCACATGGATATCACTAACAAAACTGATGGGATGTTTGCTTGTAATGTAGGAGACTTGCAGAACAACTGGGCAAGAAGAACAAAACTTGCAGGGTTGTGGGCAGAACAATCAACTACTAGCACACAAGCATTTCAACTTACTGAATGGTTGATTAGATATACTGATTGGTTATTCATTGTTGCAGGTAATCACGATATGTGGTCAGGTGATGGTGACCCTTTGAAATGGATATGCCGACCACTTAAAACTACATATCAACCACACAACATAAGAGTCAAGCTACACTTACCTAGTCATAAAATAAAAGTTAATTGCTCACATAATTTTAGAGGGAACTCTATATACAATACGGCACACGGCATTGTAAGACACGCACTTTTTAATTCAAGAGACCATTTGTTAATGGCAGGACACAGACATATCAGTGGATATATGCCAGTTAAAGATGCAAATGAATCTATCATCATGCACTGTGTACAAGTTGGGTCATATAAAAAGTATGACAACTATGCAAAGATGTTAAATCTTCCTAACAAAATGATGTCGCCATGTGCAGTCGCAATATTTAATACAAGATTACCTGACACACACCCTGACTTTACTAAGATATTTTGGGAAGTAGAAGAAGGTGCAGAATACTTAACTTTTTTACGGAAGAAAAAATGAGAGCAAGACTTACATTAATACATTGGGAAGATGCAATAACCCCTACTGATGGTTGGACAGATATATCTGAATTGGTTTCAGAACTAGCTGACTGTGTATCTGTAGGTTTTGTTGTAGAAGAAAATGACAAGACTATTACAATCGTATCTCATATATCAGGAGATGATGAAGGTACGGATATAGATGGTAGTTTAGTCCTGGATAAAAGTTGGATTAAATACAGACAAGATTTAATTATCAATCATACACCTGATAAAGATATTGCTGAACTGGTAGGCAAGTGGTTAGATGGTAGCTTGATTGTTAAGAAAGCAAAAGACAAACTTAAAAGGAAAACAAATGCCGAGAACAAGTGATATAGAAAAAGAACAAAAGTTTATAGATTACTTTACCAATGGAAGCACTGCATCAAATGCAACTGCGTCTGCCAAGAAAGCAGGGTACACAAAAAACCCTAGCCAACATGGTTATTGGTTAAGAAAAAAATATGAGAAAGAAATCAGAAGCATAAACGAAACCAAGATTACTTCAACATCTAGCTTGGCTATTGATGTGCTAAAAGATTTACTTATAAACTCTGAACAAGATTCAGTCAAACTTAACACAGCTAAACTGTTATTAGAACTAGGTAATTATAGCTCACAAAACATTAACCTAACTGTTGATGATACTAAAAACAAAACAGACGAGGAGTTGATTAAAGAACTCAACGAGTTGTTGCTTAAAGTTCCAGGGTTTAAAACTAAACTAGGTTTCAAGAACTCTGCACAGGATGTGGAGTCTATGGATAACACCGAATCAGACCCATCTAATCAAGCCGAGAAGCCGTTATCTCATTAACAACCTAGCTTTGCTAGTGCTGTCATCTCAATATCTATAATCTTTTTCATGGCATCTTCATATAAGTGTTTGATTTTCTTATATGTTTTGTCATTTATTTTCATAATAGATTTTCTTACCACATCATCAAATATAAATACCCCATCCACGCAATGATGACACTTAGTAATTGAGTTGCTTAATATGATTGAGCCAACCCCATTACAAAATGGACAGGTGTGCATCGTTGATTCCATGAACGAACAGCTCACTACGGAGGAGATAAGCTCCTCATCCATGTCATCAACTTCTTCCCATAGCCTAAAATGGAAAAAACTATGAGAAATATATTCTCTTAAATTTTTCTTAGCTCCATCATCATCAAAGTATTTAGCCAATATAATATTGACCTCATAATTCTTCAATCCATTGTAAGCTAATATTGTTTGTATGTCACTGGCACTAACAGAATCATGAGACTTGCTAGTACCAATGCCATTCATGTCAATAGATTTAGGAAACAATATTGATAAGATTTCTAATTTCATTTATCAATACTTCTGTTATAAAGTATCCCACCAATTTTACTTGTATAATTTTTTACTGTCTCACCACTATCAAAATAAGTCCTATCGCCATGTAGATAATATTCTGCCGTGTTCATAGCATCAAATATATACTTTAATTTATATTTTCTAACATAAGAATTTATAATTCCTTGCCATTTATAATCATGAGGAATACATACATACAAATTATAATCTTCTAAAATATTGGTATAATATTTTTGTGCCAGTTCTTGTCTCTGTTCGAGAGTAATGGTATTTACAATTTTACCATCACTCCCATACACTTTTTCTTCAATAATCATTTGTTATCTAAGTGTTTCCAAACTCTATACTTTTCTTTTGCTATAGTTCTGAATTTAACTTTGTATCCTTTTTTGTAAGCATCATGCCTTACAGCATCTACGATTCTATAATCATTTACAACAAAAGATTCTCCACCTTCCATAGCACTCAAAGTATCTAAGTAAGTTTGGTACTTACTTACCCTGCCTGTATCAACAATATCTTTCTCTATCTTAATACTAACTTTGTTGTTCATTCAGTTTTTCTTTCCTCGCTTTAGCATACTCTCTCATCTTAGCTAATCTTTCCTGCCTTTGTTCAGGAGTTTCATTAGCCAATTTCATTTTCTTCTTACTTAAAAGACCAGGCACACCATCCTTATCGTGTTTATTTTCTTGATAGTATTTCCTAGTGTACTCGTTCTTTCTATCCCTGTTTTTGGAATACCATCTATCCCAATCATTCATGTTTTACTCCTGTCTGTTTGACTCTTTTATTTGTAGGTTAGCAGACTTGTATCCTTTGTCCTCCTGTATCTGACCCCATAAAGATAAGTCATATGTGACTCCTTTCTTAATATGAAAGTCCTCATGAGCTTTGAACTTATTATTACCTGCTATTGGTTTAGGGTTAGTCCCCTCTGTTTCTTTATGTATTTGTAATTGTTTAAACAATACCTCTACAATATCTTTGTAGTCCTGTCCGAAAAACAGTTTCATTGATATTCTATCTTTGTTTTGCTCTGACATATTATCCTCCATTCTGTTGGTAGAACCCTTTTTCTCTGCGTTCATTAGCACTCAGTGTTTGAAACAAACGCAACTTGTGTTCTAAGTTATTTATTTTCCCTGTTAAAAGGGACTCTTGTTCTTTAGCTTCTGCAATCTTATCAACATACTTAATAACATCTTCATCCGTACTAGCTATAGAGTCTTTCATTGACTGTGTTGCTTTTAAATCAGCAGTATTAATCATAGCTAATGAGTACGCAATCTTGCGTTGCTCTGTATATTTATAAATATCAGCAGTAGCTTTTGCTCTTTTCTCCGTGAGCTTGTCGTGATAGTCCAATGCTTGTTCTAATTCTATATCAGGCAACTTGAACATCTAACTCTCCATCATATATAAACTCTTTCTTGTGAGTTCTTTTTGTTTTAAAGTTCTTATCCATCTCTCCTTTAAGTAGATAGGTAGAGAACTCAAATATTTTTGGGAACATAAAGTCATGCACATACTTTTCATTCTTTGGTATATACATAATAGTTGAATTATTCATCTGATATACACAGACCCATGTCCCATCCTTACCTGTAAGATACTGTTGAAAATATATCTGAGGTAAATACCTATGAATATATTTTTGAGCATCATCTTGCACATAGTATGGAGCTTTTATTTCTACCAGGTGATTGTCCCCTATGTATCCATCAGGAGTACATGACAATATTACTGAGTCATCATTGTTGCTCATGTAATCTGCCTGAGTATTTATCTGTTCTCCTAATAAATCTAAACCACAGTTATGAACTAAGTCACCTGTATGTAGCATAACCTCTGCTATACCATACCTCTCACAATCTTTTCCGTGTTGTGTGTACTCTTGATTGACAGGTTTCTCATCTTTGTTTCCCACAAGTATTTCAAAATAGTTTTGCCTGGAGCAATAGGCATCCGTGCCTATCACCCTACTAATCATACTTGCTCTTAGGTTATAAACTTTGCCCAAGTTCTTCAGCTCCTACGGATTTACTTTGAATTTTATCTTTAAGTTTTTCCAAGTCTCCGTTGATGTTGGTATTACTCTTTACAACCTTTGGTTTCTTATTGGTTTTCTTTTCCTCGGTAGCTTTATTACCATCGTCATCTTCAGATGGTAGACCGAACAACGACTGCAACCCATATCTTTTTGCATAAGTTATACCTGACCCCATCTGATGTGGGTTATCTATATCTTTGCATTTGACTGGGACTTTACAATTAATAACATCATTACAATCTATATGTCTTATAATAGTTTCAACATATACATTTTGTTCTGAGTCATAATCTATCCTTTGCACAAATACTAAACCAAACTGACTAGCTTGATTGACAGCACTTATGACATCCTCCAGGGTAGAGTAGTCGCTGTTAAAGTGTGGATTGTTTCCACCCTTGTTTGCACTTACTTTGAGTTTATGAAACTCATTGAGTGCCATTAATAGTTTATTCATATGTTTGTACCTCCATATGTTTCTCTAAGGTTTTTTGTTTGACTTGATGGTTTACAACCATGTCTCTTTCGACACTTACCCAGCATTTCTCTGTCCTCATCACAGTTATAAATACCATCCAAGTGTCCTGGTTTATAACAGGTGACTAATCCGTCACCATGTTTATCTCTTGCATAACAGACAAAGTCTGTCTTTGGATTGTAGCTCATTCTATACCTCCTAATTGTTTAATATATACTAACGCATTATGTATGTCAATCATTAAGTAAATCATTTACTATCTCCAACAATTCTTCTTGCGTTCCATATTTTTCTTCCCACTTCTTTGTATTAGTATGCACCCCATCTCTGCCTTGGTGGTGTTCCCAACAGAGAGGTAGAGCATCCTTGCTCTTTTGACCCATCCCTAGACCTTTGGTTCTAACATGATGTATACAAGGGTCGCTGCGTACTCCGTACTGTAATCGACACACGATACATCCCAGGGAAACTAATCTTTGATAGTATTCCCTAGTTTTTTTATTTGGCTTCATGCAATATGTACTCTACAAAATAACCATCTTTACCTTTTTGCTCTACACTTTCGATGTTGTATCCATCTCTGTGTCTGAGGTTAAAGATAATTGCTGATAGTCTTGTTGCTTTGTACTTAGTAAATGCTGTCCAGGTTGTGATACTGCCATACTTAATCAAGTGTTCTAGTACCTTCCTAGCTTTACTTTTCTTCTTCGCCATGTCTGACCTCCATTGTGTTTTTGTTCTTGAAGTTTTCCAAGAACTGTTTAATTTTAACTCTGTTTTCAGCTACCACTTTCTCATCAATGACAACTGAGTCCTTGCTTATTTGTTTTCTAAATCTTTCCTCACGCACATACTTGTGTGATAACTCCTTACATATTTGTGCTACCTCTCTTAAATCAGGACACCACTCCTTGCTCTCCATCAATGGACTATTGACATTGAACAAGTCGTTATGAAGTACCTCATCAATGTAGGGTACTTGATTGAGTGTCCTTTTCCATACTTTAGCTGTCAATGATAAGTCTCCCTTACCATTGACTGCCGTGCCATAGGATGACTTAAACTTGTGTCCGAAAAAACTATTCATCATTACAAAAAAGTTTGCAATGTCCTCGTCATTCATCATAATCAACTACCTCTTTCCTTAGTAACCTTATCCTATCAGCTTCTTTATCAGCAACAGATTTATCTTTTATATTATTATCTAATATATTCTTATCTATTCTAGGTGCAAGTTTGTTGTTAGATGCTGACAAGTTTCTTCGTACTGCTCTACTATAATTGTCCTGTATTTCTTTGAGTTTTGGTACTGTGATTTGAATACTTTTACCAAAGTCTTTGCTTACTAACAACTCGCTTTGCTCAAAGTTTGCCAATAGTTTTGTTAAAGTTCTTTGATTAATACCACCTAGCATTGATTTGAGGTAGCTTGTTTGAAACTCAACTGTTGGATTGTCTACATCCTCAACCCTCATTGATACCATCTCTACTATGCAAAAGTAAAATCCGTATCCTTGAAGGAAGTTTGGCTCACAAGCTAACCTCAGTCTTGCTGATTGGTGGCTATCACTCTTATGTTTAAACCACTTCATTCCTGTTCTCTTTTCTGCTCTGCTAAAGACTCAACCATCATATCCCACCTTGTTTCAAGGTCGTCTAAATATTTGGTGGCTTCCTCTCCAGGCATACCTGCATCCAATAGAAGTTTATAAGCATGACCTCTGTTATAATCTTCTCCTGAACTTTCAATTTCCTCCATCGCATCGAAGTACATTGTGTTGTATGTTCTACTCATTTACTTTTCCTCCTTAATTAATTTTTTTAGTGCCATGACATATGCGTCAGGGTCAGCTAAATCACAAATTAAATCTAACTCATGATGTTTTTTATTTATGTGTGCTGGTTCAGACCCAACAGCATAAGGTCTCCCCAATGACTTCATTCTTCCCCATGCCCATATCTGACTATTAAATGTGCCATGTTTGGATTGTTCTTCTAAGATACCATCTTCGTCTAATAACGGCTCATCAGAGAACACTTCATTATATTTCTTGTTCATAATTCTTTTTAGGGTACACTAGATAACACTAAGAGACAGTGAGAGTCCTTTCGGACTGGCTACCTAGTGTACCTGAGACACTACATCTCACTCCTGATGTTTTTTAATACATCTGCTATTAACATATCTAATTGCTTCCTACAATCATCTGCCGTTGCATCCTTCCATCCGTCTAAGAATTGGTCTGCATTACTTGTCATTATAGATAACATCTTATCGTATGAGTCCGTAATGTTGTTGACCCTCTCGGACATTGGTATGTTTGCACTGATGTAGGTATGCAATCTTACCTTTGCTACTGGGTCTTTCGGTAGACCATTGAACATCAAGTGCTCAAGCATAGCATTTTTAAATTTAGTTTCTAATTTCTTGTCCATGTTTCTCCTATGTGTCTATGAACTTAGCTTGTCCACAGTTTTCCTGTATGTATCTTTTGCGTAGTTCAGGATTATCTCCCATTAATATCTTAACCAGTAAGGCATCATCACTACACTCTGATATCATCTTGTTTATTTTCTTAACACGACTATCCCACATTATTCCTCTGATTATACACTTTTTCCTCTTGATATCAACAACTTCTAAAACTCTTTGTTTTATTAGATTGTTTACTTGCCTGAGTATCTGTCCATCAGATTGGTCTTTTGGGTTGCCGTTCCTGTAATGTTTAAAACGAGGGAATACCATCTTCAAGTAAGTGTATAACTTACTCTTGTGGAAAACCCAGTTCCTACCTTGTGGATGTTTCTCTCCACAAAAACAATCCGTGCCATATCCATCATATATAAATATTCTTAGTATCAAATCTTGTATATCTTCAGGTGTCTCAACCACACCATCAAAGAATGACAACAGATATTTTTTATTCTTTGTTAATCTTTTAATATTACACCTCCACTGTCTTATATTTTTTTGTATCTACCTCGAAATATCTAAAATCTTCTTTGTATTCTTCGGTATTTCCCTCTCTTATCCTGTCTTTGTTATGTTTATCTAGCCACTTATCAAATGATAAGCTCGTTGTATCTTCATAATCCCATTCATACAAACTTGACCTACTCTCGCCTGTATAAAATATTATTGTTAATATCATCTTCTTACTCCTGCTAAATAATTATTATCGTTATAATCAATATCAGTCCCACACTGCTTGACCAAAACAGAACAAACTCCTCATGTCCTGCCCTCCACATCTCGATTAAATATACAATCGTTGCTCCGATTAATGCAATCGTGCAAAACAATCCCATATAAAACCATATGTAAAATACCATGTCTAATTCATCCATATTTGCTGTCATAATTTTATTCCTCCTAAGATTTCAATTTATCTTTGATGTCATAAGCCAACTGTATTTCACCAGAATAATCCTTATCTGTCTTAGTGCCATGGCATTCTTCACACTCACTAATGTACAAATCTAATCCTAGTTCAAGTCTTTTTATTTCTACCTCTGTTAATTTAATTGTTTTCATTTGTTATTCCTCCTCAATCTCATTCCCATGTTCATCTATTTCTATAATTTCAGAATTTAAAATCATATCGTGCAAGTCGGTAGTGTGAACATTACTCAATATGTTTTGTTTTGCTCCCTCAATACTCTCTTGCTCATGTGCAAAGAATGTACCCTTTACTTCTACTTTAAAATTTCTACTCATTTGTTATTCCTCCTATTCTATTCAAGACACTTTTTATATAATCCTTTATAATCTGTTGTTCCTTTAAATCGTGTTTAGTATCCTCAATATAAGACTTATCTATTTCGTTGTTCTTCAATTCTTCAGTCACGCAATCTACATAATTAATTGCGTCAATCAAATCCTCTCTTAATATATTTTCTAAGTTTTTCATATTTGTTATTCCTCCTATTTGTTAGCTGTACCCTGGGAGATTAGCTCCCAGGACATCGCTGTATTTATACTTCTTCATAACTGTCAGGATACTCAGGCTTGTCGTTTATCCATGACCCTGCTACTGATACATTTATAATAGACTCTCCGTGGTGATTATCATGTGCCTGTTTAATAGCATAACCCTCGGCTTGTTCCTGGGTTTCAGCTTTCACATAATATTCACTAGTAAATGTAGTATCCACTGTTACTTCAAAATATTTCATAATTGTCTCCTATGTTGTTGAATTTCATAGCATTGTTGCTATGTATATGTACACCTGTGATGTACATATATATAACAACTACCTGACTACACTAGGTAGCCAGGTGTTGATGTCATATATTAACTTTCTTCTTTTGGTTCTATGCCGTACTTGTCATACAAGATACCTTCTACAATCTCCTCAAAATCAGACTCTTTAATGAAATCTTCTACATCTTCATAAGTTGTTATGTCGAAGTCAGACGGACAGAAATTGTCATGAGTAAGTACATCACCTCTGTTGATTTCTTCTTCAATGGCTGATTGTATATCCATATCAGCTTCAAGGTTTTTTATCATTGTTCTCAACTCTTGCACTTGATTATATAATCCAAAAGTAAGTATGTTTAATATTGTTTTCATATTGTCTCCTATGTTATTGATTTCCATGATGTTTATATCATGTATATATATACCTGATTGATACATATATATATGATATCCAGGGAGACAAGCTCCCTGGAATATCTTTTGTTATTGCATTGCATCCAAGTAATCCACTACTTGCTGTGCTTTTGTTGAAGCTGATATCAATGCTCCTGAGTTATCCTTCAACCTAGATATCCAACAGTTCAGATATTTTGCATGGTCAGGTCTTGGCTCATGGTCAAGTCCTAGCTTAATAGATAACATTGCTGATGATATCTCAGCAACCAATTCCTCATACGCATATTCATTATCTTTAAATGCTTTCGGAGATTTACCAAATCTATCCAGTCTCTTTTCAGGTCCTGTCCAGTGCGATAATTCATGTAGCTTAGTGCCATAATAATTACCAGTAGAACTTGCGTCCAGGGTATCTATAAAGGAAGTTTTATAAGGCATCCCTATAAAGTCCTGATATGGAGAATAAAAGGCATGGTCAAATCCGTGCTTGATTGTAGCTCCAGTATTCTCAATGTACTTATCAATATCAGCATGAGATTTTACTTCAGATTTTTTTACAACTGGGTCTTTATATCTATAATCACAAGTTATCCAGTCCAGGTATTTTTTAGAAATGACCTGGTCTCCGTTCCATACATTATAATATCTAGTTATCCAGTATACACCTTCTAGTAAAATGTCTCCTGTATCATCATCAACCTTCTTTTTCTCGGACTGTTTAAAGAATATAATTGGCTCAGATTTACCTGAAACCATGTATCCTTTATCATTCCACTGTTTAAAAGAAGCCCAGGTATTAGATGCAAAGCCACGGGAAGCCTTAGCAAAGCCTAACAACATTACATTTATACCACGATATGCCTTTTTATTTAGAAGATTAATGGGTGCAGAGGTAGTCGTCCAAGATTTGACCCAGTTTGTGCCAACCTTGGACATACTATCAATTAGACCTGATACGATGTCATTGAGTTTATCTTTTAGTTTCATAATAGTCTCCTATGTTGTTGATTTTCATGATGTTTATATCATGTATATATACATTCAGGATGTATATATATATGATACCCAGGGAGACAAACTCCCTGGGATATCTTTTTGCTAAAGATTAACTTTCAAGTTATCTATTTCATCACTAAATAATGTGATTTCTAATGCTTCGGTCAATTGTCCGTCATCATTTCTACCATGAATAGTAATTGTCCTTGCATTATAACTATCATTTTTATCAAGTTTGCTGATAGTAATTTTTTCGATATTATGGCTTGTCAGTCTAGTATAGTTCATAATAGTCTCCTATGTTGTTGATTTTCATGATGTTTTATCATGTATATATGTACCTGGCTGATACATATATATATGACATCCTGGGAGAATAACTCCCAGGATAACATAACACTAATTAAACAAGTGATTCTCAGCATTAAAGTCAAAAATCGCTTTAAACTCAATCATATCAAATTCAAAAGTTAAGCCGTTAGACATAACATCAAAACAATCCAACCAAGAACTGTTATCAATATCATTTTTACAATGATTAAGATATTCATTGATATCTTGCTCTAATGCTCTAATGACTTTTGATTGTTTGTGATTTAAGTCCATGATTATATCTCTGTAATCATTAAGAACTTGTTCAGATATGTTATTGTATTTCATAATAGTCTCCTATGTTATTGATTTTCATGGTAAAAACCATGTATATATACACTCAATCGAATGTATATATATATGGTTTCAGGGAGAAACCCATACAACCATACTAAGATGATAAATGGCACAATCTCCCTGAATTATAGGATATGAAAATAAAATAAACTTTTTTTCGATAGTGGCTTAGTCAGTCCCAGCATACGATACATCCAATAGTATCCCTTCTACGACTCAGCTACTGTTACATTTCATTCCAGTTCAGGAGAGGTAAGTTATGTGACTTTTACTCCCATAATGAATGTAGGTCCTAGTAATCTAGTGGCTCCGTATTTTATCCAATCTTCTCTGATTATAGCCTGACCCTGAAGTCTCAAACTAGATACGATACTTGTAAAACATATTTTTTCTAGCCTGTAATTGAATTATATACATACTTGAATTCTTATGTCAAACATTATTTCAAACAAGCATCAAATTAATTTATTTGTATAAAAAATGAACGATTTTATTGTGATAAAATCAATAACTTACAAGTACATTTAGAAAACAATATCTTCATAAAAATCAATGACTTACGAAGATAATATGTCAAATATTAGCAAAATACCATATGCTCCAAATTTGCCCCATTTTAACCATTTTTTTATGTTTGACATACAAACTACCTCAAAACCTAATACCTTCTGAGAGTCCCATATATACCCTAAAACGCTTAGAACCATTCTAAAAATATTGTACAAAAAATGAACAATTTAAGGCTTTATTATTTTAGATTTCGCCGACCTCCAACAGTGCCATATACAGATATATAAAGGGATACAATAAGACTATTATTTTAGATATATATTATCCTGGATGATTAGATATAGATGTCCCTGTGTCCACACCCACACTGTACAAAAAATGTACAATAATAATTGTATAAAAAATGTACGATTTTATACGAAGTTAGAGACCCCCTTGACACAGGTGGCGACATATATATCTCCAATCCACTCATTGGTAGCTAGTTTCATCCTGTTTAACATTTGTAGACCCTAATAGCACCTATCTATTTTTCATAAACTATTGAAATAGCTAAAAAAAATCTATATACTTTGAGGTGGATTACTATGTCTATTGAATTACAACGCATACAAGAGATAACCAATACTCTTGAAAAACGGCAACAAGAAAACAAACTAAACTATTACGAACCCTATAAGTTTCAAAAGAGATTTCATGAATCATCTTCAGAAGCCAACCAAAGATTACTTATGGCAGCTAATAGGGTGGGTAAGTCCTATGTGGGTGCTATGGAAATGGCTATACATTTGACAGGAGAATACCCTGAATGGTGGGAAGGTAGGAAGTTTGATAAGCCAATTAAGGCATGGGTATGTGGTGCGAGTAATGAAACTACAAGGGACATATGCCAAAAAGAATTATTTGGGCAACCTGATAATCCAAGAGATAAGGGAAAAGGGAGTATCCCTAAACACCTAATTGGTGAGACCACAAGGAAACCTGGTGTACCAAATGCTCATTCTTCTGTTCTAGTCAAGCATATATCAGGTGGGTGGTCTAGGGTTGCCTTTAAAGCATACGAAATGGGTGCTGAAAAATTTATGGGGGAGAGTATAGATTTGATATGGTTGGATGAAGAACCACCACAGGATATCTACTCTCAATGTATTACAAGGACATTAGATAGAAAGGGTATGGTTTATTTAACCTTTACACCTGAGTCAGGGATGACCGAAGTGGTACAAAATTTTACGAATGATTTACGACCTGGACAAGCATTGATAACTGCTGGTTGGGAAGATGCAGACCATTTAACCAAGGATATGAAAGAACAAATCCTAGCTGCTCTACCACCACATGAAAGAGATATGCGTTCCAAAGGAATACCAATGATTGGTAGTGGTTTAGTTTTTCCTGTCTCAGAGGACAGCTTGACCTGTGAACCCTTCGTGATTCCACCCCACTTCTCACGCATCGCAGGTCTCGATTTTGGCTACGACCATCCTACAGCAGTAGTATGGGTAGCATGGGATAGAGATGATGATATCGTCTATATCTATGATTGTTACAAGATGGCTAAACAAACTCCTGATTATCATGCGTCTCATATAAACGAGAGAGAAGGTAGTCATTATATCCCTATATCATTCCCACATGATGGCTACCAGCATGACAAAGGAAGTGGTATTACATTGGCAGAACAATATCGTCATGCCCATGTCAATATGCTTCCATTTCATTTTGAAAACCCACCAGCACTAGGTGAAAAAAAAGGAAACCTAAGTGTAGAAACAGGAATCATGGATATGCTAACACGCATGGAACAAGGGAGATTTAAAGTATTTAATACTATGTATGATTGGTTTGAGGAGTTCAGATTATACCATCGTAAAGATGGGAAGATAGTAAAAATAAAAGATGACCTTATGTCTGCAACAAGATATGCAGTTATGAGTTTAAGACATTCAACAACAGAAACATCTAGGTGGAATAGTAAAGGTAGACTAGGACCTGATGTCGCAATAGTATAGGAGAAAGACGATGACAGCAGCAGAAAGATTTAAGAAAAGGATAAAAGGCAACCCACCACATACATTCAAAAAAAATGAAGATAAGAAAAAACTTCCAGATTCATTTCTTGATAAAAAATATTATGCAGAGCCATCCTGGATGAGGAATAAATAAATTTTAAAAAACATAAAAAAATGACAGATATAAAAACAGACAGTGAATTAGCTGCACATTTAGAATCAGAAATACAAAATGCTACAGGGCATATGAATAGTGAACTCTCTAGTCAGAGAGAAGATTCTATGAAATATTACCTTGGAGAGAAATTTGGTAATGAAATTGATGGCAGGTCAGAAATAGTTACAACAGATGTTAGGGATACTGTGGAATACATTATGCCTAGCTTGATGAGAATATTTACAACCCATAACAATATTGCTGAGTTTGAACCTGAAGGACCTGAAGATGTGCAAGTTGCACAACAAGCTACCGACTACTGCAACTATGTATTTAATCGCCAAAATAACGGCTTTAAGGTCCTCTACGATGCCTTTAAGGATGCACTCATAAGCAAGACTGGTATAGTCAAACACTATTGGGAACAGAAAAGAGAGTTGGTTAAAGAAAGTTATACCAATTTAACAGAGATTGAGTACCAATCTATATTAGCAAATGATGATTTAGAGGTAGTTGAACACACCGAAAACCTAGAACAGAAAGAACAAGTAGATGATTTTGGTAATTTAGTTTCACCAAAGGTAGTTTCGCATGATGTAACTGTAATGAATAACAAAGTTCATGGGCAAGTTAAGATTTTATCTGTGCCACCTGAAGAATTTTTGATTTCAAGGAGAGCAACAGACATAGAATCTGCACAATTTATTTGTCATCGAGTTAAAAAAACAGTAAGCGAATTAATTTTAGAAGGATTTGACCCCAAAGTTGTAGATTCACTACCATCATATTCGCAATCACAAGCAGAATTAAACGAAGAAAGACTAGCAAGGTTTAGTTATGACGATGATTCTGTACCACCTGATGAAGGAAGGGGTGCAAATAGACAGGTTTGGTTAGATGAATGTTATACCAGGGTAGATTTAGACGGAGATGGTATTGCAGAACTTAGAAAAATTACCAAAGGTGGCAATATTATTCTTGATAATGTAGAAATAGACTACATTCCCTTCTCAGCTATCTGTCCTTTACCCATTCCCCACAAGTTTTACGGAATGTCAGTGGCAGATACAGTCAAAGATATTCAATTAATCAAATCAACTATTGTAAGAAACATATTAGACAATATGTATCTGACTAATAACGCAAGATATGCAGTATTAGCAGGGCAAGTAGAGTTAGATGACTTACTTACTAGCAGACCTGGTGGTATTGTGCGTATGCGTAGTCCAAATGCAGTAACTCCACTACCAACTCCACAGATGTCAGGCGATGCTTTCAATATGGTTAAGTATCTTGACCAAATAAGAGAGGAAAGAAGTGGTGTATCTAAGATGTCACAAGGATTAAACCCTGATGTTCTTACATCTCATGTAACTTCAGGTGCAATATCAGCAGCAACAGAGTCTGCTATGCAAAGAATTGAATTGATTGCTCGTATATTTGCAGAGACTGGCATCAAAGATGTCTTTAGATGTATTTATCAGTTAGTGCAAAGGTATGAAGATAGACAAAAAATGGTTTTCCTTAACAATAAGTTTGTGCCAATAGATGTTTCTAAGTGGAAAGACAAACTAAACTGCACTATCAATGTAGGTGTAGGAAGTGGTAGCCAACAAACAAAGATGCAAACGATGGGTGGTATAATGCAAATACTAAATGTATTAGTACAACAAGGTGGTATGGGTACATTAGTTACACCACAGAACTTATACAACGCAATTAGTGAATACATAAGCCAGGCAGGATACAAAAACACTGATGCTTTTGTTTCTAACCCTGCGATGATGCCACCACCACAACCACCACAACCTACTGTTGAAGAAAAGATTGCAGCACAAAAAGGACAAATAGAATTACAGAAACTACAACTACAAGCTGCTGAACTTGAACTAGATACTAAGTTAAAACAACAAGCACTTGAATTGAAGAAGCGAGAAGCACAGGTTGATTTCTTAATTAAACAACAAGAACTTGAAATTAAAAAACAAAAAGTAGACCAGGGTGAACTAGAGATTGCACTTGAAGCTACACAAAACAGACCTGTAGCTATAGGAGATACATAATGGCATTTCCTAAATACAATCCTGATTACGATAAACAACCAAGAGCAAAACTTATTTCAAAAGAAATTAAGTTACTTAAATCAAAAGGCATTAAACAAAAACAAGCTGTAGCAATGGCTTTGAATATGTTTCCTAAAACAAAAAAATTACCATTGGCATGAAAGACTTGAACGAATTAAATACAGAGATAGAACTTATTAAAAAAGATATCCATGATATTAAAACGAATCATCTTGCACATATGGAAAAAGATATGCGAGATGTAAAGATAGAGGTGTTTAGATTCAAATACATAGCTTGGACAGCTATTGTTATTTTTATTCTAGCGACAGATAAATTTACAGAAATATTGAGGTTAATGTAATGGCACAAGGATACGGAAATAAAAAAAGTAACAAGAAAAATAAAAAAAATAATAATAAAAAAGGCAAGTGTTAATGGGGGCAGGGACTAAACATTATTTTAAAACAGGTAAAGAATACAAAGGTGCAGTGCATAAGATGCCTAATGGTTCAATTCATACAGGAAAGAATCACACCAAAACATCTAAGGTAGTTGTGCATTTTAAAGATTTATCTGATAGAGCAAAGAAGGTTGCAAAAGCATAATGGCTAAACTATGTGCAAAAGGTAAAGCAGCAGCTAAAAGAAAATTTAAAGTATACCCTAGTGCGTATGCAAATATGTACGCATCAGGAGTATGTTCAGGAAGAATTAAACCTAAGAAGAATGGCAAGAAAAAAAGGACTTAGAGAATGGGTCAAAGAAAAATGGGTAGATATTGGTGCACCAAAAAAAGATGGTAAGTATCAACCATGTGGTCGTTCTAAAGGAAGTAAAAGAAAATATCCTAAGTGCGTACCTTTAGCAAAAGCCAAGAGTATGACTGCTGCACAAAAAAGGTCTGCTGTTGCTAGGAAAAGAGCAGCAGGTAACAAAGGACCTAAACCAACTAATGTGAGAACTTTTGCAAAAAAATAAATATACAAATAAAGATTTACAAAACTTAATGTTGAAATACAGAATTTCAATCAATGAGCTATTCTTAAAAACTGGTATACCAGCAAATAAACTTAAAGGATATCTCGCTGGGAGAATAACTATACCCACTAGCTTAGTGGATAGAATCAAGCAGATAGGAGAAATAAATGACAGATAAAGACAAACAAATAAAAGATGGGCAAGATGCTCAAATTATTTTGGATGACCCATTAGTTATTGGAGCTTTTAATAAAATATTAAATGAAGGTTACCAACAATGGATATCAACCAAAGCTATTGATAAAGATGAAAGAGAAGCACTCTATCATCAACAAATAGCAGCTTTAAAGTTTAAACAAGTTCTAATTAATACTATTGAAAATGGTAAGTTATTAGAAGAAGAAAGAAAACAGGAGGGTAAAGCTAATGGCTAAAATATCCAAAGCAACTCCTGACAACAATATACCAGTTACGAAAAGCAAACATAAAGGTATTCCTGTTACTGATGTTGCATCAGCACAGGCAGCACTACTTGCTCAATTACAAGCTCCAGCTTCGGAACAACCTGTAGAGGAAGAAGTGCAAACAGAAGTAGAGGATAATACTTCTGAACAGGCAATGGAAAATGCCGAATCAGTTGAAGCACAAGCAGAAGATTCTAATGAATTAACTGTAGATGATTTGGATACTGACAACCAGTCTGAAGGAAACGAGACACCTCAAAACTATACTGTCAAAGTTGATGGTAAAGATGTTGAGGTTACCCTTGAAGAATTACAGGCAGGTTATAGTAGACAAGCTGATTACACTAGAAAAAGTCAAGTATTGGCAGAGCAACGCAAACAGATGGATGATGAACTCTCAGCGACTCAACAAGAAAGACAGCGATACTCTCATGCTTTAGAGCAATTAGGAGATTCTACTGATTTTGAAATTAATCAATTCAAAGATGTAGATTGGAATAAACTCAAAGCAGATGACCCTATGGCTTATATTCAACAGAAAGATGCTCTTAGAGATTTACAAGACAGCAAGAATAAAATTGCTGAAGAAAAGAAAAAACTTGTAGAGCAAGAGCAAAAAGAATATGAAGCAAATATGATGAAACATCGTGAAACTCAAATACAGATATTATCAGAAAGATTACCTGATTGGGTAGACCCTGCAAAAGGACCAAAGCTAAAACAAGATATCAAAAGTTTTGCTTTATCTAAAGGGTTTAGCGAACAGGAAATCAATATGTTAATTGATGCAAGAAGTATCGAAGTTTTAAATAATGCAATGAAATACGAAAACTTACTCAATGCTAAAATAGCTAAGAAAAAAGTTAAGACAGTACCTAAGGTAACTAAACCAGGTGCAGGTGTTTCAAAAGCAGAAGTAGATTCAGAGAAAGTAAAGCAACAACGAGCAAGACTTAAACGCACAGGCAAAGTTGGCGATGCTGCCAAAATGCTTGAAGGTTTAATCTAATACTAACTTTTAACACAGAGGTGTAATACAAATGGCACAATTAACAAATACATTTGAAACCTATGATGCTGTGGGAAATAGAGAAGATTTACAAAATGTAATCTATGACATCTCCCCAACAGATACACCATTTATGTCTAGCATTGGAACTGGCACAGCTAGTTTTACTAAACATGAGTGGCAAACTGATTCACTTGCATCAGCAGCTTCAAATGCTCAAATCGAGGGTGATGATTCACCTTCAGCAGCAATGTCAGCTACTACTCGTGTTCTCAACTATACACAGATTTCATACAAACCTGTAATGGTTTCAGGCACACAAGAAACAGTAGTTCATGCTGGTGTAAACTCAGAGTTAGCTTATCAAATAGCTAAAGCTGGTAAAGAACTTAAAAGAGATATGGAGCTAGACCTTACTGGCAAAACAGCAGCTACTGCTGGTTCAGGTAATGGTGGAGCTGCTCGTAAGTCAAGAGGTTTTGAATCTTGGACTACAACTAACAACTCTTATGGTTCAGGTGGAGGAAACTCTAGTGGTACTGTCACTGACGGAACTCAAAGAGTTTTAACCGAATCTATTCTTAAAACAGAAATGAAAAGCTGTTTTGACAATGGTGGTAACCCTGACTTACTATTAGTAGGTTCATTCAACAAACAAAAAGTATCAGGATTTACTGGTAACTCAACTCGTATGGACATGGCAGAAGATAGAAGCTTAGTTGCTACTATTGATGTTTATGTTTCAGACTTCGGTGAAGTCAGAGTTGTTGCTGATAGATTCCTTCGTTCTTCAGGAAGAAGTGCTTTATTAGTTGAAACAGAAATGTTTGCGACTGGCTTTTTAAGACCTTTCCAAACAATAGACTTAGCAAAAACTGGTGATGCTGAAAAGAGATTACTCTTAACAGAGTGGACACTAGTCGCTAAAAATGAAGCAAGTTCAGCAACTATTGCAGACTTAACAACTTCATAATAAATTTCATATATCCTCTTATATATGTTAGGGGAGAGTTTTTACTCCTATGGTTTTCTCTCCCCACTTTTTTGATACCAAATTAATAATGACCTTGAAGAAGGTATCTCTTCGGAACGAGGGTTATTGACATGGAGAACTTTAATGAGAACATTAAACGATTATTTTTTAACAGGCGAAATAGAAGACATTTCTACTGCATCAAGCACATTTATAGCTGTACCTGATGGTGGTAAAATTATTAAAATTATTACTGCATTACAAGGAGCTATAAGTGGTGGCAATGCTGCGATTA
>Ga0209645_1000438_pt1 | contig 21427 bp, 20 predicted proteins | sample ETNvirenome_6_30_FD_184070 | JGI IMG/M metagenome (GOLD analysis project Ga0209645, IMG submission 184070) | Marine viral communities from the Pacific Ocean - ETNP_6_30 (SPAdes) (version 2) | ecosystem: Environmental > Aquatic > Marine > Oceanic | place: Pacific Ocean | collected 2013-06-19
AGATAGAATATGTATCTCCATTAGCCAAAGCTCAAAAGACACAAGAGTTATCATCTGTTATGAGAGGAATAGAAATATTTGGCTCAATGCAAAATATTGCACCAGTATTTGATTACATAGATATAGATGGTTTAGTCGATCACATTAAAAATGTTTTAGGTTTACCAGCTAAAATTATGAGATCAAAAGCAGAGGTTCAACAAATCCAACAACAAAAACAACAAGCCGAAATGCAGATGCAACAATTACAACAAGCGCAAGCAGTTGCAGAGAGTGCTGGTAAAATAGCACCAGCTTTAAAGGCGGTTGAGTAATGGATCAAAAAGAACTTAAACAATTAGGAATAGATTATAAAACAGTTTTTAAATCGGAGGCTGGAGAACGAGTGCTTTCTGATTTGGAAAAAAGATGTAGCTTTCACGCAACTACTCACGTTAAAGGAGACAGCCACGAAAGCGCATTTTTAGAAGGTTCAAGAGCAGTAGTCTTGTTCATTAAAAATATGCTTAACAAAAAAGGAGAATAAAAATGTCAAGCGAAAATCAAGAGGTAGTAACACCAGAAGTTCAAACTGAAAATTCTGTGTTATCTGGAGATCCTAAAACAGAAACTCCAACAAGTACAGATTGGAAAGCAAATCTTTCCGATGAAATAAAAGCAGATAAATCTTTAGAAAATATTAAAGATATTGAAAGCCTAGCAAAAAGTTATGTTCACGCACAAAAGCTAGTAGGTGCAGATAAAATTCCTGTACCTAATAAATTTGCAACAGAAAAAGATTGGGATGCAGTTTATGAAAAACTAGGTAGACCAAAGGATGCAACTGGATATAAATATGAGTTAGGAGAAAATACTAAAATTAATGAAGAGGCTTTAAAAACTTTTTCAGACCAAGCGCATAAGTTGGGATTATTACCAACGCAAGCTAATGGTGTTGTAAAATGGTATAATGATATGGCAGCTCAACAACAACAAGATGCGGACACAACTGCTATGGGTGCTAGAGAGCAAAGCGAAACAGCTCTTAAAAAAGAGTGGGGTCAAGCATACGACCAGCAAATTAATAAAGCGGCAACTGTTGCTAAACAAGTTTTAGATGCTGATTTTTTAAATTCAAATTTAGCAGACGGAACTAAAATTGGCGACCATCCAAGTTTTATTAAAGCATTTGCAAATTTAGCAGATAAGATGGGAGAAGATACTATAACACAAGCATCTGGACCAGCTTATCAAACACCAGCTCAAATAGAAAAACAAATTGGAGAATTAACACAACAAGGTTCAGCTTATTGGGATAAAAGACATCCTAACCATGAACTAGCTGTTAAAGAAGTTTTGGCTTTACGAGAACAAAAAAATCAAGTATAGCCGAAATATATTGGGATAATCGAAAGACCCTAGTTGACACTATGAAAGTATAGGTTCCAGGAGAACTAAAATCGAGGTTTCGACCCGCAAGGATAATCAGCCGCTTAACATTAACAATAACCAACAAAGGAGAACTTATTATGAGTTCACAAATAACTACTTCTTTCGTTGAACAGTATAGCTCTAATGTTGCTATGCTTTCTCAACAAATGGGAAGTAAATTAAGAGGTTCTGTTGATGTGGAAACTGTTAGAGGTAAAAACGCATTCTTCGATCAAGTCGGAGTTACTGCTGCTCAATTAAGAACGAGCAGACATGGCGATACACCTCAAATAGACACGCCTCACAGCAGAAGAAGATTGAGCTTGGCTGACTACGAATGGGCTGATCTTGTTGACGATGTTGACAAGGTTAGAATGCTTGTAGACCCGACAAGTTCATACGCAAGAGCAGCGGCAGCAGCTATGAACAGAGCAATGGATGATGTTATTATAACAGCGTTCAACGCATCTGCGAATACTGGTGTTGCTGGTGGTACATCTACGGCTTTACCTTCAAGCCAAAAGACTGCAACTTCAGACCAATCAGATGGTTTGACGATTGCTAAACTTTTGTCTGCGAAGAAAATCCTAGATAACAACGATGTTGACCCTTCATTGAAGAGATATGTCGTTTGTGGACCACAACAGATCTCGGATCTATTAGGAACTACACAAGTAACTAGCTCTGACTATAATACAGTTAAAGCTCTTGCTGAAGGTAGTATTAATTCCTACTTAGGATTTGAGTTCATAATGTCAACAAGATTGAACAAGGATGCAACTTACACTTCTGACAGATTAGTTTTTGCATATACTGAAGATGCTATCAAGTTAGGTATCGGTAAGGATATTTCTGCAAAAATTTCTGAAAGAGCTGACAAATCCTACTCAACGCAAGTTTATTACGCAATGAGTTTGGGAGCCGTTAGAATGGAAGAGAAAAAAGTTGTTCAAATTCCTTGTCATGAAGCATAATCAATAGAATAGGAGAAAATCACAATGGGAACTAAAAACTCAGACTTAGTAGCAAATTTTGAAGCTACGCCACCAGTTCTTACAGATAGCAGCCTGTTACACGGAGTTCTTCGTGTAGCCCAAGGTACTATAGTTGTAGCAGCTGGCGATAGTGATGATGACGATATTGTTATGCTTGCACCTATACCAAGTAATGCTGTCGTTCCACAAATTTGGATCGGATCAGATACATTTGGCGGTTCATGTACTTTCAATGTTGGAATTTATCAAAGTGATGGAACAGTAGTAGACGAAGATTACTTCGCAACTGCGGTGGCTGATGCTGCTGCAATGGCTGATGTAAGACACGAAGCTGCTGACATCAATACTGCTGGAAAAGCAATGTGGGAAATGGCTGGAGCGTCTAGCGATCCTGGAGGTTACTACTACATAGCGGCTACTATGGCTGCTGCGGGTGGAACTGAAGGCGATATGTCGTTCTGCATAAACTACGTTTGTAACTAGCAAATAGAATTTTAGGCGGGGAAAGCGAGAGTGGAACCCGCCTAGGATGCATGACAAAAAAAATAGATAAACCAAAACTTGTCTTACATTTTAAAAATGGAAATCATATTTACCGATATGTTTTGGTAGACAGATTTAAAAACGATAACAAGTATCATTATGGTTTTGATACTAAAGAAGAATTAACTGAAGCTGAAATATTTGCTTTGGTAAAACCAAGAACATTAAGAAGAAAATATATAATTAAAAAGGATTAACATGGCATCAGTAGTTCAAATTTGTAATTCAGCATTAAATCAATTAGGCGCAAGTTCTATAACAGCTCTTACAGATGATAGTAAAAATGCTAGATTATGTAATGAAAGATATACAACAATTAGAGATGCAGTATTTAGAGCGCATCCTTGGAATTGTTTAATTAAAAGAGTTCAATTAGCACAAGATAGCGATACTCCAGCTTGGGGTTTTGATTATCAATATACTTTACCCGCAGATTGTTTAAGAATTTTAGGAATTAAAGATTACAATTCAGATTACAAAATTGAAGGTAGAAAATTATTAATTAGTGAAAGTGAAGTATATTTAATTTATTTAGCACAAATAACAGATGTTAATGAATTAGATGTTTTATTAAGAGAAACTATCTCTGCACATTTAGCGCAAGATATTGCTTATGCTATAACTGCCAATCTACAAGTTGCAAATTTAATGGCAGAAAAATATCAAGCTAAATTATCAGAGGCAAGACACGCAGATAGTTCTGAAGGTTATAACACTAACCCAGAATTAGCTCCAACAGATCAAATCATAACTGAAGATTTTTTAAACAGTAGATATTAAATATGGGAAAACAACTTTTAAGTATCCCTAGCTTTACCGCTGGGGAGCTTTCCTCTTCTATGGAGGGAAGAACAGATTTTGCAAAATACTTTAATGGTGCAACGAATATTGAAAACTTTGTGGTTATGCCACATGGACCAATAACAAGACGACCAGGAACTTATTTTGTATCTGAAATAAAAACATCTGCAAATAAAACAAGACTTATTCCTTTTACATTTTCAACTGAACAAACTTACATTTTAGAATTTGGCGATCAATACATTCGTTTCTTTAAAGATAACGGTCAAATTGTAGAGGCTAATAAAACTATTACTGGAATAACGCAAGCTAATCCAGCTGTAGTTACATCTAGCTCACATGGTTATAATAATGGAGATTTTGTAACTATTTCATCTGTTGTAGGAATGACAGAAGTAAATGGTAAAACTTTTAAAGTAGCAGACAAAACTACTAATACTTTTGAATTACAAGATGTTGATGGTAACGATATAAACTCTTCTGGTTATACTGCTTATTCATCCGCTGGTGTAGCTAATAGAATTTATCAAATCACAACTAACTATACGACAGCACAACTATTTGATTTAAAATTTGCACAGTCTGCTGACGTTATGTATATAACGCATCCTAGCCATGAAGCATCAAAACTATCCAGAACGGGTCATACTTCCTGGACACTTTCAGAAGTAGACTTTGGCGAAACTGGACCCTACATGGATGCCAATACTACAGCGACAACTTTAACTCCAGCATCCTCTGGAACTGGAACGGGTGTTAATATAACTGCTAGCTCAACTACAGGAATAAATGGTGGTAATGGTTGGCAAACAACAGATGTTGGAAGAATTTTAAAATTTAATAGTGGCGAGGCTGTAATTACAGCAAGAACAAATACCACAGTTGTAGTCTGCACAATTACTAAAGCATTTGCTAATACTGATGCGACAGCAGCTTTTCAACTTGGTTCTTTTTCAGATACCACGGGTCATCCATCGGTAGTTACTTTCTTTGAACAAAGATTAGTTTTTGCTGGAACATCCGATCAACCACAAACAATGTTTTTTTCAAAGTCTGGAGACTATGAGAATATGACAACTGGAACTGATGCTGACGATGCTATGGTATATACTATTGCATCCAACCAGGTTAATGCAATTAAAGCTATGAAGGCAACAAGAACTTTAATTGTAATGACAACGGGTGGAGAATATGCTGTCTCTGCTGGAACCGCATCTGCAATCACACCGACAAATATTTCAATCGTTAAACAATCTAATTATGGTTCAGCTGGAGTAGATGCCTTATCTATTGGTAACGCAACTATCTTTTTACAAAGAGCAAAAAGAAAAATGAGAGAACTTGCTTATAACTTTGACACCGATGGTTATGTTGCTCCAGATTTAACTATTCTTGCAGAACATATAACTGATAGTGGTATTACCCAAATGGATTACCAACAAGAACCATACTCAATAGTTTGGGGAACAAGAACTGACGGAATATTAGCTGGTTTAACTTATAACAGATTAGAAAATGTTGTTGCTTGGCATAGACACATTATAGGCGGTAAGTCTGACACTACAAAAAATATTATTCAACAATCAATTAGTTTCACTTCAAACTCTTCAAATGTAAATACTACAGCTAATACAATTACTATTTCATCACACGGTTTATCAACAGCTGATCCAGTTTATTATTATGCTGGCTCTAATGCTATTGGTGGATTAAATAATTCAACATTATATTATGCTATCGCAACCGATAGTAATACAATAAAACTAGCGACAACATCATCGAATGCTACCGCTGGAACGGCTATATCTTTTACTTCAGCTCCTAGTTCAGACACAACTCAATACATTTATCAAGGTGTTAATATTTCTTCTAATTTTATTTATTCAGCTTCTCATGGTTTTGTTACTGGTGATATTTTTTATTATGATAATACTGGAACAGCTATTGGTGGTTTATCTGAAAATACAAAATATTATATTGAAAAAATTGATAACAACCAATTTAAACTTTATTCAGATAAAAATTTATCTACCGTTGTTAGTTTAACTTCAGCTCACACATCAGAGCAAACTGATAATATTTTAACTAATGCTAAAGTAGAAAGTGTTGCTATAATTGATGGTGATACAGACGAAGATCAAGTTTGGGTTATAGTTCAAAGATGGATAAATGGTGCTGTAAGAAGATATGTAGAATATTTTACTCCATTTGATTTTAACAAAGATGTTACTGCATTTCATTATTTAGATAGTGGATTAAGTTATGTTGGCGATGAAACATCCACACTTACTGGATTAGATCATTTAGAAGGAGAAGTTGTGGATATTATTGGTGAAGGTGCTGCACAAACTAATAAAACAGTTTCAAGCGGCAGTATAACAATAGATAACGCAACTGAACAAGCTAAAGTTGGTTTACTGTATACATCTGATTTACAAACAATGAGATTAGATGAAGGTTATACAGAAACAACTCAAACTAAAACAAAAAGAATTTATGATTTATCTGTTAGGTTTCAAGATACCGTTGGAGCTAAAGTTGGACCCAACGCAGCAAACTTAACATCAATAGATTTTAGAGCTAGTGGATCTCCAATGAACTTACCTATTCCATTGTTTACTGGAGATAAATCTGTTGAATTTGATACAGGTTATGGCACGGAAGGTTTAGTTTACGTTCAACAACCACAGGCTCTACCAATGACTATCCTTGGTATTTATCCAAGATTGGAGACAGAGAGTGTCTAATATTAAATTTGTACCTTTTGAAAACGAACACGCACATTATATTTTAGATCAAGGTTTAAATAGTGAATTATTAGAAATGAAACCAGAGCATAGAAAATATGCTTATTATCTAAAAGAAGTTGGAATGTCGTTTACAGGGTTATTGAATAACAAACCTATAGCGGCTGGAGGGATCTTTCCCCTCTGGGATGGCTGTGCCGAGGGGTGGGTCTTGGCTACAAAAGAAATAAATAACTATCCAATAACATTTGCAAAGGTTATTAAGCAAAGAACTGACATGATGTTAAAAAATAATTTTATTAGAAGATTACAAACATCAGTTAAAGCCGATTGTTTAGTTGCGTTAAGATTTGCAAAATTTTTAGGATTGAAAGAAGAAGGTTTAATGAAGGGTTATGGACCAGATGGTTCTGACTTTTATAGATTTGCGAGGATTATAAAATGAGTTTTTTTGGAGATATATTTGCTGGTAGAGCTGAAAAAAAAGCATCTGAATATAATGCAAAGATTATAGAAAATAATAAAAAAATTAAAGAGCAAGAGGCAGTTCAGATTATGTCTGTTCATAATAATTTTACTCTTCCAAAATTTGATAAGACAGTTGAACAAATACAAGGCGAAACTAGAGTTGCGTATCTTTCTAGTGGAGCTGCCTTAGAAGGTACTGTGCTTGATACTCTTTATGCACAAGCATTAGAATTAGAAACAGATAGAGATATTTTAACTTTTAATGCAGAAAATGCAAAAGCAACAAAAGAAAATGAGGCAATTATGATGCAAGCAGACGCAGATCTTCAAAGATGGCGAGGATCAGTTGCCAAAAAAGCTAGTTACTTTGCAGCGGGTCAAAGTTTATTATCAACAGCAACATCATTAAAAACAGCGGGGATGTACTAATGGCAATAAAATTATACAAATCACAATTAGAACCAACAACTAAATCTTCAAATGTAGAAAACAAAGCATTTGCAAGTATGCAAGAGGCTGGATCTATTGGTAGAGCTTTTAAAGGTATGGTTCAATCTGGAGAAAAACTTTATATAAAACACCAAGATTATAAAACCGATAATGAAATTTTAGAAAAATCTAAAGAGGTTATGAATGGTACTGATAGTTACGAAGGTTTGAGTTCAATAGAATTAAAAGCTAAACAAATGAGCGACCCAGATAAAGCTCTTCAATACTACAATACAGAATGGCAAAAAATATTTGATAGTGTCAATGGATCTTTGTCTAACAAAATGGCGCAAAGAAAATTTAAAGATTTTATGACTAAACAAAATATTAAAGATGGTAATTCAATTAAATTATCAGCAACAAGTAAAATGATTGAAAATCTCCGTGCCAATAAATTAGATGAAATAAATACCAAAGTTAAATCTATAATTTGGGGTAATGAATTAGAAAGTAAAATAGCAACGAATGAATTAGAGGCAATATATAAAGATGCAAAAACAGTAGAAATTTTTGGTGATAAATTAGATGATATGATTAGATCTACTCAAAGAGATATTGCTTTTTATGGATATAAAAATGTACCGCTAGATCAAAGAGACAAAGCATTAGAAGAAGCAAAAAAAGATCCAAGATTACAAATAGATGATGTTCAAAAATTAATAACTTCTTTTAATGTTAAAAAAACATCCATAGATCATAAGAATAGATCTAATGTTACTACTATGGTAGAAAATGTTAAAAAAGGATTTCCTTTAAGTCAAGCTGATTATGAGAATGCTGTTAATATTGCAATCAATACAGAAGATCAAATAACTTTAAATAAATTAGAACAACTTGCAAAAGATGCAAATATTTACGCTCAGTTAGCAACCATGAGTGTTGGCGAAATTGAAAATAGAAAAAATATTTTACTTGAATTTCAAAAAACAAAGGGAGCTTTAAGTTTAGATGATACAAATAATTTAAGAATTACAACTGAATATTTATCAAAATTAACAAGTGATTTAAACAAAGATCAACTAATGACAGCCAATGAAAGAAATATTGGTGTATCTATTCAAGATATTGGATTTGAAAAATTATTAACAGGAGAATTAAAGCCAGAAGATTTTACAGAAAAAGTAAAACAAAGAATTGGAAATGCTTATGCCGTAGCAAATCATTATAAAAGGGATGTTGTTTTTTTTACTAATAATGAAAAAAAAGCAATCCAAGCAGCATATCAACAAGCAGATACACCAGATCAAATCATTAAATTAACAACGGCATTAGTTCAATCTTTTGGTATGGAAAGCGATAAGGCTTTTGCACAATTTAGTAAAGAAGATAGTTTTTTTGCACATATTGGAGGATTGGTTATGCAAACAGGCGGAGCTGGAGATAATGTTAAGTTAGCTGTTGAAGGATTTTTATTAATGCAAGGTGAAGAAAATAAAAAAATATATTCTGTTAAAAACGAAGATAGAGCAAGTGTTGTCGATGAATACAGCTCTGCTTTTTTAATGAACCGAGATACTCAAAATTCAACAATAGAGGCTGCAAATTATATTTATGCAGCTCAATTAAAAAATGCTGGTAAATCTGGTTTTGATGATTTTGACACATTTGCTTATGAGAAAGCATTTAAAATGGCAGCGGGTGCAACTTATGTAGCTGGAGTTATGGGATCTAAAAATTTTGATGCTTTTTACGGTGGCTTTGATGAACATAACGATAATAAAGTTTATATTCCAGGATGGTTACAAGAAGGTAAATTTGATGATGTTGTTAAAACATTAAAAGATCATCCAGAATTAATAGATATGGGTTCAACCAATGGTAAGGCTCCTGTTGATATTAATGGAGAACTAATAGATGTATTTGCGGGTGATGCTCCATATTTTATTAGTGTAGGTGATGGAGTTTATTTAATAGGTGTTGGTGATAATCCCAAAGATGTTACTGGTGAACCAGAGTATTTATTAAATAGTGATGGTGGATATTTCAAACTTGATCTCAATAAAATTAAAGGGGATCTACAACCTTATATACAATAATGAGTATATTTTACGATACAAAAAACACAGAAACAATACAACCATACGAAAGTTTAGCCAAAGGCAAAAGAACAGATTTTAGAGATAACTTTTCATCTGCTTGGGATGCTTTTACAAAAACTGAAATGATCTTATCTGAAATAAACAATTTAGATGAGGCTTATGGTAATATGAATGAAATATTAACTAAAGCGGGTCATTTTTTTATATCTCCAACTGATCCAAGTAATTATATGGTGGATGATACAGAAGTACCACCTTCAAGAAGATCTTTAGAAGAAGCATATTGGAAACAAATTGCTGAAGTTTCTGCACAAGATGAAAATTTAAAAAATCTTTTAGTTGAAGCTGGTTTAGATACCCAAGAAAATATGCACAAACTTATTGCAGAACAAAGTCATAGTGCTTGGGAAAATTTTGCAGATATTTCTGAAAGAGCTACAACAATGGGTAAAGTCGGTGGATTTACTGGTATAGCCTCTGGAGCATTTACAGATCCAGTAATGCTTGCAACACTACCAATATCTATGATGTATTCTGTTCCAGTTAATTTTAGTAAAGCTGCTTGGAAAGTTGCAAAAATAGAAACAGTATTAGCTGGTATTGCCGAGACTGCTATACAATTAAAATCTCAACCTTATAGAAAAGAACTTGGTTTTGAAGATGCTGGTTTAGAAACTGGATTAAAAAATATCGCAATGGTTTCTCTTGCAGCTGGTACAATTTCACCAGCTTTGTTAGGAGTATTTAAAGCATTTGGTAAAGGTATTGAGGTTGGTAAAAAACATTTATTTAAACTATCTGATGAAGAGTTAAATACTGTTTCAAAAGAAATGGGAGAAATTAATCCTAAATTTAAAGATGAAACTTTAGATAATCATAAATTACCAGAAAAAGATAATCCTTTTCCAGACAATAGAGCTGGCAGAACAGAACATAACGAAAGATTAAACGATACTTTAAAAGCAATTCAAAATGGAGAAGATGTAAATTTAGCAGCTCCTAGAAACCAAACAGTTCCAGATAATTTAGTTCCTCCAGGAAAAATTAAACCTGGAGAATTTTTTGATATTTTTGATAATGATGGAAATATTGTTAATGTTCAAGCTGTTGCAATAAGTAAAAAAACAGGAAGTATTAAAATAAAATTAGCCGATGGTTCTGAAAGAGTTATATCTATAGATCCAAAATCTTCTGCTTTTCAAAGTATTAGAAATCCTAATTATGTTATTAGATCTGCTGATTTAAATGCACAAGGTAAGACAGTTTCTCAATTAAAAAAAAAAGAATTAACACAATTAAGAAAAAAATTACAAGATAGAAAAAATCAAATGGAAACTGAAGGCACGACTAATCAAGGTGCTTATAGAGATACATTGGAAGATTTAAACTCTATAGATTTTAACATCAATAAAGCTACAAACGAAACAAACTCTCCAAATATTAATAAAGCTAATTTTAATAAAAATGAAAGTAAGTTAGCTGAAGATTTAGAAAATGTTAAAGATTTTGATGTACCAAGTGAAGCAGCTTACAGAAATCAAGCCTTAAATAATGAAGTATCTATGTTTGACACATCTACTTCTTCTTCCATTAAAAGTGGAGCCGAGGCTGGTGCTGCTGCCAAAACATCGCCAACAGTATTATCTGATAAACTCCAAGATTTAACTAAAGGATCCCAAAAAACAGACGCAACTCCAGTATCAGTTTTAGCCAAAGCTAATACTGTTCCACCACTATTTCGTGGTTCTAAAACTAATAAAGTTGGTGATAAAAGTGCCATAACTAAAAAGGTAATATATCATAAATCCGATGATTTCAATACGATCTACAATACATTATCTAAAAAAATTGAGGATGTTAAGAAAGAATTACAACCTATAGCAACAAAATATAATGGCGATTTAAAGGCAAGAGTAAAAGAGTTAAAAGAGTTAAATAAAAAAACAAATAAAGGAATAAAAGCAGAGCATATTTCTGATTATTTGGGTGCTAGAATATCAACAGATACAATATTAGAGGCTAAACTAGCAGTAGCAGAAATTAATAAAAAATATAAAATTATTGGTGGTATTGATGATTTTTTAACTGATGCTGGCAGAGCTGGTAGTGAGTATAGAGCTATTCATATCCAGGCTTTAACTAATGATGGTTTTACATTTGAAATACAAATTAGAGTAAAAGATTTAGACCCATTAACAGAACAATCTCACACTATTTATAAAAAGAAAACATGGGCGGAAAAAGAATACACAGACGCAGAATATAATAAAATTGTAAAAGAAGAGGCGGAAATAAATAAAAAATTAAAAGCTAAATATTTTGAAATAAAAGATAAAGAATTTATTAAATTAAATAGCGATGATCCTTTAGATTTTCCAATACCTATCGGTCAAAGAGTAGATGATGCTACAGGCGAAAAAGTAGCTCTAACTAAAACAGCAAGAGAATTATTTGAAGAAGAAGGCAAAACTAAAACAATGTTAGAAAGATTGAAAGATTGCGTATGAGTAGTTTTAAACAATGTATTATTAATGGTTTTAAAGAAGGTTTAATTAGTGCTGAACAAGCTGATAAATTAAATAAAAATTTAGACGAAGTTACCGAATTTTATCAATTTAGAAAAGGGTTAAGCAAATCAGAGGCGGAAAGAGCAGCTGCTAAAAAAACATACGATGAATTAAAAATAGAAGAAGCTAACAAATTAAGAATTACCTTAGCACAAAAAGCAAAGATTGATGAAATAACTACTTTATTTGCAACCTATAGAAATGCAAATGGTGAAATAGACATGGCTAATGCTTATAGATCTCTTTATGCCGTAGATCAACACGCTTTAACTCCAAATATAGAAAATCAAATTATTAATGAGGGAAATAAAGCAAATAAATTTATGGTAAATGTTTTAGAGCAAATGAGATATAAATTAGGTGGTAGGCAAACCAAACTTCAAAAAGCTACTTTAAGATTAGTGGTTAAAGAGCTAATGGGAGAAAATACTGGAAATGTAAATGCTAAACAATTAGCGGATGCCTGGAGACAAACAGCTGAACATTTAAGAAAAAGAGCCAATAGTTTTGGTATGAAAATATTATCAAGAAAAGATTGGGGATTACCACAATTACACGACACATTATTAGTTAAATCCGTTTCTAAAGAAGATTGGATTGATTTTATTTTACCTAAATTAGATTTAGATAAAATGGTTAATGAAACAACTGGTTTACCTTTTAATGATAAAACAATTAGACAAGCATTAAGTGGAGTTTATGATAATATTTCAACAGAAGGAATGGCAACCTTTAAACCAGGAACATCTGCTTATGGTAGAGCTTTACATAATAGAAGATTAGATCATAGATTTTTAGCTTTTAAAAGTGCTGACGATTGGATGGAATACCAAACAAGATTTGGTTCTCCAGATCCATTTAAAACAATGCTAGAGCATATCAACGGTATGTCGAGAGATATTGCTATGCTTAAAATACTTGGACCAAACCCAGACGCAACGCATACTTGGGCGTTAGGTATGATTAAAAAACAAATGAAAATTGATGCAGCTGCGGAGGCACAAGGTAAATTTAAAAGAAAAAAATTAAATAAATTTAGAAATGAAGAAGATAGAACTAATTGGATTATAGAAAATATAAATAATTTATACGCACACCATAAAGGAACTTTACACAAACCTATTGATGGATTTTTTGGAAGAACTTTTGCGGCTTTAAGGCAGTTATTAACTTCTGCACAATTAGGAGGTGCTGCAATTATGGCAATTACTGATTTTCATTGGTCGAGAATGACTGCTAAATTTAACGGTTTACCAGCAACTAAAGCTAATGCAACAGCCGTAAAATTACTAGCTGAAGGGATTAAAAAAGATAAAGCTCTAGCAAGAACAGCAATTAGACTTGGATTAATAACTGAAAGTTGGAATACTATTGCTGGTGTTCAAACTAGATACTTAAATGATGTAGAGGCTCCAGTTTGGTCTAAAAGAGTTTCTGATTTTGTATTAAGAGGATCTGGATTATCACACATAACTCAATCTGGTAAATGGGCGTTTGGTATGACAGTAATGGGAGAGCTTGCAGAACAAAGCGGAAAATCATTTAATAAATTAGATCCAAAATTATCAGCACAATTAAAAAAATATGGCATAGGAGCTGATGAATGGGAAATTATTAGAACAACAAAATTATATGATGCTGGTGCAGATGAACCAACAATGATTGGTAAAGGTGCTACTTTTTTAAGACCAGACGATATTCATGCTAGAGCTGATTTAGATGAGGCAACAAGAGAATTTTTAACTACAAGGTTAATGACTTATGTTACTAATGAAACTAACTTTGCTGTACCATCATCATCTGCAAAAGGTAGAGTAACTTTAGCTGGATCTTCTCAACCAGGTACACTTAAAGGCGAATTAATGAACTCTGTTTTAATGTATAAAAACTTTCCAATAACATTAGGAATGACACATTTGAATAGAGGTTTTCAACAAAAAGGATTAATGGGTAAAGCTAAATATTTAGTACCTATGATTATTGGTGGTGCTGTTATGGGTTCTTTAGCTTATGAAATAAAACAAGTTGCAGCTGGTAAAAAACCAACTTCTCCAGAAAATATGAATACTAGATATTGGATGAATGCTATGGTTTATGGTGGTGGATTAGGAATATTTGGTGATTTCTTATTTTCAGATCAAAATAGATATGGTGGATCTTTTAGTAAAACATTAGCTGGACCAGTAGCATCTTTTATTGGGGATGCTATCAATTTAACATTTGGTAATGCAGCTCAACTTTTAACTGGAGAAAAAACTAATGCTGGTAAAGAGCTTGCAGCATTTATTCAAAGATATACTCCTGGATCATCCCTTTGGTATACAAGATTAGCTTATGAAAGACTTATAATGGATACACTTGAAAAGTTAATAAATCCTAATTTTGACAAAGATAATAGAAGAAATATTAAAAAATTAAAGTCTCGAACTGGACAAGAATATTGGTGGAAACCAGGAGAAATAACACCAAATTAATTATAGACACTATGGATAAATTTTAATAAAGAGAAACATAGTGTAGGATTTTAGTGCCTACAAATCACTTTCTCACAACCTAAATATAAAAATTATGACAATATCAAGTACAACTTTGCGTAACTCATATAGTGGTAACGGATCCACGACTGAGTTTTCGTACACATTTCCGATTAATTCAACTTCAGAAATTTCTGTAATTGAAAGATCGGCTACTGGAACAGAAACAGTTAAATCAGAAGGATCTGGTTCTACTAACTATTCAATAGTTGACAATGGAGCTAGCGGTGGAACGGTAACTATGGTTACGGCTCCCGCTTTGGGAACTACTTTAGTTCTTTTAAGAAACACAACTTTAACGCAAGAAACAGATTATGTTGCAAACGATCCTTTTCCAGCTGAAACGCATGAAGACGCTTTGGATAAACTCCAAATGCAAAACCAAGAATTACAAGAAGAATTAGATAGATCATTTAAAGTTTCAAGAACAAATACTATTTCATCTGCTGAATTTACTGAAAGCGCAACAGATAGAGCTAGTAAAACTTTAGGATTTGATAGTGATGGTAATTTAACAACTGTAAGTGATTTCTTACCAGCGGGAGGCGATGCAGCGCAATTTACTTATTCAACAACAACGACAGACAGCGACCCAGGAAGTGGCTATATCCGTTTTAACAACTCAACTATTTCATCGGCAACTGCTGCATATATAGATGATAACGAGGCAAATGGAACCGATGTATCAGCTTGGTTATTATCATTTGATGATGTTTCTGCTAATCCTACAAATAGAGGAAGAATAAGAATATCTAAATCTAATACTTTAGATGTATGGCACGTTTTTAAAATATCTGGAGCCTCAACCGATGCCTCTGGTTATGTAAAATTAACTTTAACTTATATTGATGGAGCTGGAAGTTTATCAGCTGACGATAAAGTTTTTGTTTCATTTATTGCATCTGGAGAAGATGGAGTATCTCCAGGTTATTTTTATAAATTTGATACTGGTACATCTGACGCAGACCCAGGAGCGGGGGAAGTCTCCTTTAATAATGGTTCGTATGCAAGTGTAACTCAAATCTATATAGATGATGTCGACCAACACGGAGTAACAACACAAGCTGACACGATTACTTGGGATGACAGTACCGCTGGAACAAAAGGATTTATTCAATTTGTCGATATTAACGACAAGACTACTTACGCAAAATTTAAAGTAACTGGTGCTGCAACTGACGCATCTGGTTATAACAAACTAACTGTAACTCATGTTGTTTCAAATAATACATTTTCAGCAGCAGATGAGCTTTCAGTTCACTTTACCGCATCTGGTAATGATGGAGCTGTACCTGGTTATCTATATACTTTTGATAATGGAACGAGTGATGCCGACCCTGGTTCTGGTGAAATAAGATTTAATAATGGAACTTACGCATCCGCTACAGCTATATACATTGATGATGCCGATGCAAATGGTGTTACTACTCAAACCGATACGATCACTTGGGATGATAGTACCTCAACTATAAAAGGATATTTACATATAGTTGATACTGACGACCCTACGACTTATGCAAGATTTTCTATAACTGGTTCTTCAACAGATGCTAGTGGTTATAATAAATTAGCAGTTACGCATTTAGCATCTAATAATACTTTTTCTGCTGGCGATACTTTATCTGTTCACTTTACAAGACAAGGAGACAAAGGCGATACGGGGTCGACTGGTTCAACGGGGTCAACGGGTGCAAGTGGTGTAGCTGGAATTGCTATGACTTGGAGTAGCTCAACATCTGACGCTGATCCTGGTTCTGGAAAAATAGCTTTTAACCATGCAACACTTTCAAGCGTTTCAGTTTTATATGTAGACGATGCAGATGACGCATCAGCAGATATTTCTGGTTGGGTTCAATCTTGGGATGATGCAACAAATACAGTTGCAAGAGGATTTGTAAGAGTAGAAAAAGAAGGAACACCATCAACTTACGCATTATATAAAGTAAATGGTGCTGTAACTGATGCCTCTGGATATACAAAAGTTCCAGTAGCTCATGTTGTATCAAATGGATCTTTTTCAAATACAGATGGAGTAGGAGTACACTTCTCTCAATCTGGTACAGACGGATCAATGACTAGCTTTACCGTTGCTGGCTCATCTGGTTCATCACAAACAATAACTAACGGTAATACTTTAACGATAGCGGCTGGTGCGAATATTACGACTACTGGAAGTTCTACAGATACAGTTACGATAGCTTGTACTTTAGATGATCCAACAGCTCTAGCAATCGCATTAGGATAATAGGAGGATATAAATGGCAAATACTTTTAAGACAGTTACTTTTGCAGCAGAACCAGCATCGGCTGGCACACCTTATAAAATGTATACGGTTGCTGGAAGTACGACTACAGTTGTACTTGGTTTAATCCTAACTAATATTCATTCTTCAGCAGTAACAGTTGAGGTAGAATTAGTTAGTGATACAGCAAACAGAGGTGGCGCAAATAATGTAGCAAACGGAACATCATTCTTAGTGAAGGATGTAACTATTCCAGCTGGAAGTTCATTAGAACTTTTATCTGGTGGAAAAGTTGTATTAGAAGCAACAGATGAAATTAAAATAGATTGTTCTGTAGCTGATAAAGTTTCAGGCACATTGTCTATAATGGAGATAACATAAGATGGCTTTCATAGGTAAAAAACCAACAGACGCACCTTTAACTTCAAGTGATGTAGCAGATGGAATTATTACTAATGCTAAACTAGCACAAGATATAATTTCTGGAGATACTGCTCTTGCAGTTGCTCCAGCAGACACAGATGAATTTTTAGTATCTGATGCTGGAACATTAAAAAGAATAGATTACAGTTTAATTAAAGCTGCTAATTCTGACGCATTTTTAGCCATCAAAACAAGTAATCAAAGTATTAGCGATAGTACAACTACAGCATTGACTTATGATACTGAAAGATATGACACAGGAAGTAATTTTGCATCAAATGCTTATACTGTTCCTAGTGATGGTTATTATTATTTATATACAAAATTAACGATTAATGGAACACCATCTGCTGGAAGATTTGGATGTTCAATTATGCAAGGTAGCACAACTCTTGCAGATTGCCAAAATGGAAGCGGTGGAGCAGCATATAATACTATGGGTGTAAGTGTAATAGTTAATTTATCTGCTAGTGATGTAATTGATATAGATTGCAGACAAACAACTGGAAGTACGCAAGAGGTTTATGGTGCATCTTGGAACTCAACATATTTCGGTGGTTTTAAATTAAATATATAGGATAAATTATGGCAACATTAAAAACAAAAATTAAATTATATGCAGAAGCAAATAGTGTGGCTAATGTAGATTTTGATAAACAAGTTATACTTAAAGATGATGGGGATGGAGTTGTTTATATTGATAAATGGAATATTGATAGTCTTGCACAACCAACTGATGAACAACTAGCAACTTATGAAGGTTCCGCACAAACAGAAGAAAATAATAATGTTGTTATTGCTAATCGTAAATCTGAATATGGAACAACTGAACATCAAATAGAAAACATAATTGAAAATGGTTTAGAAGCAGAACAAACCAGAGTTCAAGCAATTAAAGATAAATATCCAAAGGAATAATCAATGTATATAGGAAAAGAACCAATAGTAGGAAACTTTCAAAAGTGTGATGCTATTACTGTCGTTAATGGACAAGCAGCATACACATTACAAGTAAGCTCAACAAATGTAGTTCCAGAAAGTGCAAATCACATGCTGGTTTCACTTAATGGAATTTTACAAGCACCAGTAACTTCATTTACTGTATCTGGTTCAACACTTACTTTTGCATCAAACTTAGCAACAGGTGATGTTATAGACTTTGTAATCTTGTTAGGTAATGTTCTTGATCTTGGAACTCCAAGCGATGGAACTGTAACCAATGCAAAATTAGCACAGGATATTATATCTGGAGAAACTGCTTTAACAAGTGAGCCAGCATCAACTGATGAACTACTTCTTTCGGATGCTGGTACTTTAAAGAGAATTGATTATAGTTTAATAACTAATACTCCAGCTTTTCAAGCATACCTTTCAGCAGACCAAACTGTGACAAGTGGTACAGAAACAAAAATTCAACTTAACACAGAAGATTTTGATACTGATAGTGCCTATGATAATTCTACTAACTATAGATTTACACCTCAAACTGCAGGTAAATATTTTGTTTATGCAACAGTTAGAGGAAATGCAGGTTCTTCAGCTTTAGATTTAGAAATGACAGCAATTTATAAAAATGGTTCTTCATTTATTGAAAATCAAATTGATTTTAGAGCTAATGATGCACTATTAGCAGGTATAACAGTTACCGCTTTTATTGATATGAATGGTAGTTCAGATTATTTAGAATGTTATGCAAGATGTTTAGGCGGAACAACCATAAAAGGTTCTTCAACAAGACCATCAGTATTTGGAGCATTTAAAATAACAGGAGCATAATATGGCAATTTTAAAAACAAGAGTAAAAAAATATTTAGAAGCTAACTCAAAAACTTGGGAAGCTGAACAAGATAATATTAAACTTCAAAACGATAGTGATGGTAATGGAGATTATATTCATACATGGAATGTTTCTGGTCTTGCAAAACCAACCGATGAACAATTAGCAACTTATAATTCTGCTGCTACAACAGAAGAAAATAATAATGTTATAAGATCAACTAGAAGATCAGCTTATGGCGATATTGGAGATCAGCTAGACGAAATTTATAAAGATATAGATGCTTGGAAAGCAAGAATAAAATCAATTAAAGACGCAAATCCGAAGGAGTAATCAATGGCTTTAGCTTCACTTCGTTTCACTAAAGAAATGAGAGGTAACTCATGGCAATCAAAGTAGCCAATAATCAATCCTTGACTGCGATTACAGCTTTACCAGCAGCAGTTTCTGGTGGTGCTATGACTTTATTAGAAACGCAGACTGCATCAAGTTCAGCTACAATTTCTTTTACAAGTAATATTGATAGTACCTATGATGAGTATGTGTTTAAGTTTATAGATATGCACCCAGAAGAAGATAATAAAAAATTTACTTTTCAAGTAGATACAGGAACTAACACAAATTATAATCAAACTATTACATCTACTGCTTTTTCTTCAGCTAATAGTGAGCCTGATGATTATACACTTTTAGCTTATAATGCTGCAGAAGATCAAGCACAAGGTACAGGTTTTCAACCACTAATAGTTGGCAATGGAAATGGCAATGACGAAAGTTTTTCAGGATATTTACATTTATTTAATCCCAGTAGTGCTACATATGTGAAACATTTTATATCAAGATGTCATACTTATCATTTTGAAAATATAGCATTTTCTTTATTTACATCAGGATATGTTAATACAACAACAGCTCTTACAAGAGTTCAGTTCAAAATGTCATCAGGAGATATTGATGCAGGAGTAATAAAATTATATGGCATTAGTTAAATACAACAACAATTCTATAAGTGCTATTACAGCAGCTTCTAGCTTACCTACTGGTGCTATGACTTTGATTAAAGAACAAACAGCATCTTCAAGTTCTACTATTAGCTTTGTTCATGGTACATCAGATGTAGTCTTGGATGGCACATATCCTATTTATTTATTTAAGTTTATTAATATTCATCCAGCAACAGATCAAAAAAAATTTATGTTTCAAGGCACAACAAATGGTAGTGATTTTAATACAACAATGACTACTACATGGCTTCAAACATATCATGATGAAGCAGATAGTAGTACAAATTTATCTTATATAACTGGAGAAGATCAAGCACAAGGAACAGCTTTTCAATCTCTTTGTGAAGATTTAGGTAATGATAACGATCAATGTTTTTCTGGCGAACTTTATCTTTTTTCGCCATCGTCAACTACTTACGTCAAACATTTTATGTCTGTTGGAAGTGAGGCATATTTTAGTAATTATAATAACTCAGCTAGAGTAGCTGGTTATTTCAACACAACTTCAGCTATTACTGGACTTCAGTTTAAAATGGAAAGTGGAGATGTAGATAGTGGCACTTTCAAACTCTATGGAATTAAGGATAGTTAATGAGTATTGTTAAATTAAATAATAGAGGTGTAAGATCAGCTACAGCTTTTGGAAGCATATCAGCTTTAGGAGAAATGAGGTTTATTAAAAAACAAACTGCCTCATCATCTGCAACTATATCCTTTGTTGATGGAACAAGCGATGTTGTTTTGGATAATACTTACAAGGAATACTTATTTACTTTTAATAATATACATCCATCAGCAAATAGTGTTTTAAGTTTTCAAGGAAATGCTGCTGGAGGTAGTGGTTACAATGAAACTGTAACCTGTACTCATTTTCAAAATTATCATGAAGAAGATGATGGAGGAACTGGATTTGGCTATGATACTGGAAGCGATCTAGCACAATCAACAAATTTTATACCTCTTACATCTGGATCAACAGCAATTAATAATGATGATTGTATGTGTGGAGAAATAATTTTGTTTAATCCATCATCAACTACATTCGTAAAACATTTTATAGCAAAATTTACAAATGTTAATTCAACAAGTGATCCAAATGCTAATTCAAGTTATGTTGCTGGTTATTTCAACACAACTTCAGCAATAGACGAAATACAATTTAAAATGAGTTCTGGCAACATAGACGCTGGAGATATTTGTTTATATGGAATTAATTAAGGAGAAAACATGGCAAGACATCATTTAATCAATGGAATAAAAGTACCTTTTACAAGTGCTGAAGAAACAGCTGCGGATAATGCTGAGACAGCTTGGAACAATGGTGCATACGATAGAGCTATTGCTGATCTAAGAGCTAAGAGAAATAGACTTTTAGCTGAAACAGATT
>Ga0209645_1000440_pt1 | contig 21424 bp, 37 predicted proteins | sample ETNvirenome_6_30_FD_184070 | JGI IMG/M metagenome (GOLD analysis project Ga0209645, IMG submission 184070) | Marine viral communities from the Pacific Ocean - ETNP_6_30 (SPAdes) (version 2) | ecosystem: Environmental > Aquatic > Marine > Oceanic | place: Pacific Ocean | collected 2013-06-19
ATCAATGGCGTTGATAGCGGTAGCAGGAGCCGCACCCGGCGCTTCTTTCTGAAGGTCAGCAATAACCGAGCCACCAAGCGAACTAATTTTCTGCTTGAGTGAAGCATCACACATGAGATCGGTAGGCGTACCACCGTTATCAAAGCAACGCTCCATAGCGAGGTTAATCATTGCCATCGTCAGAACTGCATCAGAACCCGAAGGGCTTGCTTTAGACGTACCGTTAGGATAGCCAGCCGTAGGCGAACCTTGGTTGACGATACCAACAACAGGAGAAGCCGAACCATCAATTATGTTTGACGTTCCTGCCGCGGCAGTACCAAGCCAAGACATTACAGCCGCAGTTTTACGAGCAGTACCCGTAGCACCAGCAACAGCAAGGTCTTCAGACAGTAGCATCTTTTCCATATCGCGCTTAATTTCTTTTGCGCGTTTGGCAAGTTGATACGCCTGAGATGAACGACGGCCAGCAAAATCCACCGCCTCAGCCGTCCCACTCGTTTGCACCGCTTTGTAACTTATTTGTGCATAATTACCCAGACGGCGTGGCTCTGCAACAGCAAGTGCGTTCATGCTATCGTCACCTTCTAACTGCTGGTTAGCGGCGGCGGCGGCAAGTTCATCAGTCTGCCATTCAAAGTAAGTGTTGTCACACGACCCTTTGCCCACGCTCGACATAAACGGCGTGTCCATCGGGCTGATATTGTAAATGATATTACTTAGGTCTTCCCTAATGCCAACGGCACTATAGGTAGTCCTAGTATTAGTTGCGATTGCCATAAAATGACTCCTTTATTATTATAGTTCTACATAATCTTCAAACAGACCTGCGGCATCTTCTGCCTTTCCTGTCTGCTGTAGACGTTTCATTTGTTTGGTACGCTTTGCTTTATCAGTATCAGCCTTGTTTACTTTAGCCTTGCTCCGCACTACTTTAGGTTTGTTTTTAACTTTTTTAGACCTAACCGTGTTTTGCTTTTTCTGCATATCTTCATATGCTTTGGCTTGCATAAGTACAATGATTGACCTGTGATCGACAAGTTGACTTAACTCTTCTTGTGTATATCCTTTGCTTAGAGCAAATTCCGATACGGCTTTAGCCATTGCCTGCCGTTTATCGTCTTCTGCCCACTGCGGGATAAGTTTCACCATCTTCTGATGCTCTTCCTGAACAATACGCTGATGTTCTTTCTGAGCCTCTACTTGCGCTTCTTCCTGTGCTTTTGTTTGGGCTTGCTGTAGAGACTGAATCTGATCTTGAGCCTGACGATATTCATCACGCTTGGTTAGATATTCCTCTCTATCTTCCATCTTAAGCCTTTCCCAATCAACATTCTGGAATTGCGATAAATGTGAATAGTTAGTTTCAATTGCTTGTGCGACAGCACTAACGTACTGATCTCTGGCTTGCTGAGTCTGAGCAATTTCATTTTGATAGTTTTCTACTACCTGATCTATCTGCTTTCGATATTCTGCAAGTTGTTGAGTTTTCCTTGTGTAATCCGCTTGTCGGGAGTAGCCTTTGACGAGTTCTTCTTCCGTGACTTCATGTTCCTCTCCGTCTACTGTTACAGTATAGAGAGTTGTCTCTTCCGAGTCGTCTTCAACTTCTTCTTCATCGAATTCTTCAGATTCATCATCATCAGAAATTTCTTCTTCGGTTTCTTCAACCTCTTCTTCAATTTCATCAGTTGTTTCCTCTAAAGCGTCTTCAGTTACTTCTTCAGACGGCGATGCCTCCTCTTTCTCTTCCGGTTCCTCTAACGAGTCCATGAGTCCAAGTATCGCATCTTGGGCTTCAGATATACTACCGGGTGCTTTGGGTAGTTCACCTGTAAGTTGTGGGGCTGTTTGCGTATCCACCATAATAATCTCCTATATGTGGTATTCCTTAAGTTTCTTCGCCATATCTCCTGTTTCCACAATGGAGGTTAGATGTAGACGTATCCGTTCAAGGAGTCTTAATGACAGCCAGATTTGTTCTCTGGCCTCTACTTCACTGACTCCCGAAGAATTCCAAGAGTTCAGTAAATTTTTTTCTAGCGTTTCAAACGCTTCGTTGAACAACTTATCTGAGAGGAGGCGTCTAGCGTGTTCCTCTCTTAGTTCGTTACTCATATTTATCCTATCTTGATTTTGGTGGCCGACCTATACCGGGATTCATTGCTTTATTATATCTAACTCTTTTTCTTGTTTGAGTTGGAGATAGTCTACGCCACTCTGACCAAATTTTATCTTTTTCTTCCATACTTTGAAAAGGTAAAGATGCTTTATATGCTCTTGCTGTTTGACCTATAATATTTCCTGTTCCAGTTCCTTTAACTGTAGATTTTCTATTTTTTGGTTTTACATATCTTGGCATAGTATTATCCTATAGCAATGGGTCTATTTTGTTCTGCTTCAAGTTGTAGTTCAGCCGCTTTCAGTTGAGCCTCTACAGCAGATTCAGCCGCTTCCTGTTGAAGTTTCTGTTGTTTCAACTGTAGGTCAGCCGCCTTAATTTGCAGTTCCTGTTGTTTAACCTGCATCTCCATCATCTTTTCTTGCTCTGCCGGATCAGGTTGTGGAGGAACCATCTCTGGGTTAGTTAAGAAATCATCTACATTCTGGAAGCCCATGTTCTTTACAAGCGCGGCTCCCATGTTGTACAGGTTCTTTTCGTTGACAATGTTGAGTCCACCGCGCATTGCATCGCCAGCAAACTGTAGCATAGTAGTCAGGTGCATCAACTGTTGGTCACGATTACCATTACCAATTCCTACGGCAACTGTGCAGTCCATTTTGTCACGCCACATATCAGGACGGACAGGAACCCACTGGTTGCGTAGTTTGACTACACGCTCTTTGTCTTGGTTCTTAAGGACAAGTTCGTAAATACAACGCATCAAATCTCTTACGCCAGTTTCGGCAAAGCATCGCGCTATTAACTCTACTCTGGATTGAGCGGCTGTCATTGTAGCGTTTACTGCGGTAGCCGTAGTGTGAGAGGTCAGTGCATTGTCGTTAAGACCTTGACTGTATTTGTTTACGCCTGATCGTGACTCTCTCTGTTGGTCAAGATAACCTAGCATCTGGAATGAGGAAGGCTCAAGTTGCGGAGTCGCCAATGGCATGATAGCGTTAGGTGACTTAACTCGTACCACACCGCCCGGACGTTGGGATAGCAAATCATCTAGATTCGCTTGACCTTCAAGGACTGCGTACCGACCAAAGTTCTGGTTGTACATATTGTCCATGAGATTCCGCATTAACGTACTCTTGATGAGTTGCAAGTCCATGATAAGGTCTGCAATAGACAAACCAAAGAACTTATGAGGAATCTTTACCGGAGTAATGCTGACAAACGGAATCTTGTCAATAGGATCGTTAGCAAGAATCTTACTACCTACTGAACAAACCTTTCTTAGTTCGGCAATACCATCGCCATCGTAGTCTGTTTTAAGAAATGACTCATGCAACCAGTAAGTTCTGAGTGCTTCTTCGCTATCAGACTGAGAACCCCAGCCTTCAAAGTAGTTAGCAGAATCGTCAAACTCGTAACGGCTAAGTCTTTCAGAGGAGAAAGCCGCCATATCGTCATCACCACCACCCATTTCTCTAGGGTCGAGGTCTTCATCAGGATACATAAGGCGTAACTCTGACAAAGTTTTTCTGACACGATGGCAAACAAACCTAGCATCCTGAATATCTTTAGCCTCACGGCTAATAAGAAACTCATCAGGTGGTACGTTTTCAATCTTTACCCGCCCTGTATATGAGGTTCGTTTAATAACAACATCGTGTTTTGCGCCATAATCATCAACGTATGGAGTGTGTTCCATAATCTCAATGTCTGGCGACATAATAAGTAGGTTGAATTCCTGTTCGTCAAGACCGTTATACTCTTCACGGTTCCAGTCTTCGTAGTCATCCCACCATACTTTAACGATGCCGTTCTTTTGGAGGAGAGCATCAGTGAACCAAGTGTAAAGGATTTCCCAACCGTTGTTATCTTTTGTAAAGATATGGTTGACGTAATCGGTGGCCTGTTCTGCCGACTCTACATCTTCTGGTCCATGAGGCTCAAATGTAACCATTTCATCGCCACTGGCGAACACTCTCATTAGTGACGGTTTAATCCATTCAATAGTATCCATAACAGAAGAATCAACGTACTGACTCCTGCCTTCTACTTCATTACCAAATGGAAGTGCATAGTAGTAATCCATAGCAGATTCTCTCTGCTTGGATACAGTGTCATTATAGCCTAGAGAGTCAGTGATTTCTCCCTGAACTCTGGCTAATAGTTCTTCGTCTGTTACTTTAGATGATGCCATATTGTTTATATTCTATATCGTTTGTCCAAGTTGGATCACTGCCAGAAACAGCGAATCGTCGTGATAATACTGCGTACCGTGTCGCGCTCATTAAATCGTCTTTGAACGGAACTACTTTGCCGCCCTTTCTGTGGTACATTCTAAATTCTTCAAACCAATCAGTCAATGTGTTGAATACATGGAATCTCCCATCCTCCATATACTGCAACATATCCATCAGACCTTCCTCTACGGAATTGCCACCTTTGTTCTGCCCGAGGGCTGGAGGATTGGTAAAATGCTCCAACATCATATTGCACCCAAGGCTCCTGTATTGGTCTGCAAGACCCGGATTGCCCATGCTGTCTCTCCTATTGCCATCGTGAGGATACGCAATAGGGACGCTCTCAGAGCGTGTCCTGATGGATGCGGCGTGTACAGACGGTGATGCTTTGGATTGTCGGTAACAATCGTAGATATATATTTCGTCGTTGTCTTTATCCCAAGCGGCCCACACTACAGCGGTAGGGTGATCCCAACCGAAGTCAATACCTGCAATTTTCGCCCAATGATCCTCAATTTGGATAGGATCAATCATAACTTTGTCTTCCTGTACCGGGAAAACAAGGCCGGAACCAATGCTGGGGCGGCCATATCGCCTCATTTCTCTCTCATGCGGGGAGTAACTGGAGAGAATCTGGGTCATAACGGCTTCATTTAGGTGGCCTTTGTTACCTTTCATGGAGGTAACTGCCTCTGAAGCGTCATCCCAAGTAGCGTTTGTCAAGGATTGACCGGGCTGTAGGTTGTTCATAAACGATGCAACAGTCTCAGTCATGCCCGATTCTGGTGTAAATGTCATGTAAACCATGCCTTTACGGTCCAGTGTTCGGGTTACAGCCTGTGAATATAACTCTCTGGAGGGTTCCTCGTCAAGCCATATACAGTCTACACTGCGTCCCTGCCACTTGTCAACACCCATTTCGTAGGCTTTGAAGTGTAAAGAAGAGTTCCCGCCCGTAACGTGTTGTATAAGCGCAACACTTTTTGCGTTGGGTACACCCGGTTTACGTTCCGTTTTTATAATTTTACTTTTAGGTATCGCACCGGACCCAAACGCATCAGGATCATCTGGGGAACCCAATAGTTCGTATTGTACAATGTCTCTGGTTGTTTCGTTTGAAACCCCACCCGCCCAAGCGGTGATGGGTTGATCGTACCGTTTTCCTTCCCACCAGTCAGGATATAGACCTGTAAGATGGTAACTCATCTCTGCCGCACCGGAAAAAGACTTCCCAATGCGGTTAGCCGCCATCAGAAGCCTCTGGTTGGCCTCTGCGCCTGTTTGGTGGAACTTCTGCTGGTAAGGGTAGGGATCGTACTCGTCAATGCGAGAGAAGCGTACAAGGCTCCTGAGAGCCTGTTTTAATTCTAACTCTTTACGGTACTGTTCAGTGCTTAAGCCTTTCAAGTGCCTCTAACTCCCGAATGATCTCTTCTTTACTCATTTGGTCGATGTTGGTAGTTTCTACCTTGTCTACTGGTTTAAGTCCAGCGCGGTCAAGAATATCTTTAATGGCTCCCAATCTGACAGATTCAGACTCGGCCTTTTCCGCAAGGTCGGTCAACCACATAAGACTGGCCGGAATCTTATCCGCAATAGCCTTTTGCACTTCCTTTTGTATTTCAGGATACAGTTGGTTCTTTAGTTGGTATCCTTTGCTTTTAGCAGTCTTTTCAGAATACCCAGCCGCGATAGCCGCTTTAGTGGCGTTACCAGTAAGGACGTATGTTTCTATGAACTTGTCTTGTTTTTCCGTCATCTGCCATATCCTGAGTCATGCCATGCTTGACTTCCCTGTTTTGGAACTGATTTAGGAGGAGCAAGGAATTCTCTTACCATGTCCTGTACATAGTCTGAACCGCCGGTTGGGACTTTGCCTTTTCTGATTTCTTTCTGTGCAAACTTCGGTAGTTTCTTAAATGCTTTTGGTTTAGCAACAGATGTAGCCGCAACCTTTACCGGAGATGGAGGAGGCGGTGTTCTCCTGTGTGGCGCAACTTTTTGCGGTGCAGGAGGTGTAACGTCAATAACGATATCAGGGCCGCTGGATGTAGGAATAGTAACTTTATTAGACTCTGGAGTTACCTGTCTTACTGCCTGTTGTGCGATAATAGTCTCTGCGGCTCTCTGGGCTAGGGCTTCCTGTAGCGCTTCACCACCCGCTTCTGATACCGCTCCTTGGTCAAAGTCAGGTCCAATTACTCCGCTACCACCACCCTGAAATCCTCCAGCCTCCAGAAAGCCTTCTACACCTTCAAGGTCAGAATCCATGACTGGACCGAATTCCATCTGTAAATTCATAGAAGGTTCAAATACATCGTCTTGCGCTCTTCCGGGAATGTCTGGGCCATGAGTGCCAAAATCAACATCAATAAAATCAAGAAGAGCATCCATACCTGTTTTAACTGCTGGCATTGCTCCAACAACTCCTAATCCCGAAATTGAAGCGCCAATTCCTAATTCTTGTGCGGTTTCTTGTGCCGCTTTTGCCGCAAGGGCTTCTAAAGCAGGATTAATATAATTATAGTTTGGCTCTAAATTGACTTGAGCATAAGCATTGTCTAAATTATATACATCACTTTCTTCTTGTGATAATGCGTTGTTAATTCCAAAATCATCAAGGCTCATTTGAGCGGCATCAGGGCCACCGCCTACTCCCATCCCATAATTTGTTGATGCTCGTTGAGGAGTATCACCGGTTAAATTTCTAAGTCCAAGTGCTGTACCTAAAACTGCCAAGCCAAGTCCGGGAGGCGTTGGTGACGGCATTGATGACATAGCCCTAGCGTATGCGGCATCTTCTGTAGATAATCCTCTCCACGGAGTTTGATTATGGGTTGTGGCTGTTAATGGCCCAAACTGTTCTATAAAATCAATAGCATTATATTGTTTTCCGGGAACAGGTTTTTGAGCCATCATGGTAGCAGGATCAAATAATGATCGCTCAAACTCTTCCATTTCTTGTAATGAACTAAATGGGCTTGCTTCCAGTTCTGCTGCTAGAGCGGCATTAAAAGCGTTTTGCGCTTCTCGTGCTTGATCTAATCCAGACAGTGTTCCTTGTGGATCAGCAAGATTAACTCCTACTGGCCCAGCATCAAAGGCTCTGCCTTCAATATCTGCTCCGCCGCTTGCTCCTGCTGACATCAGTGTACTCCTAATATTAGTGTTTTCTACTGGGTATGTCTAAAGTTAAATCCTGTCCCATCTCCATAAGGGATATCTCTTTGTCGATCTCGTCTTTTTTTATTCCGATCTATTTGTCTTTTGTAGAAATTTCTTTTAGTTGGTTTTTTTATATCAAGACCAGCCATTCTCATAGGATCGCCTTCACCCATTCTCTCATGTTGCTTGTAAGCGGGAATCTTTTTCTTTATCATATTAGTAAATCCTTATAAATGGTTAAATGTCCCTTCGCTGTATGGGGAGAACATATATATATATTATTTTTATTATTGGGGTGGGGTAGGGTATCAGTAGTCCTATACGTTTACAGCCGGATGCTTCGGAGTCCGTGTGTGTGTGGGAGTAGGACATCCATCTGAGGCTATCTGAGTTCTACAGCCAAGAGTATACTTCCCTATAGAGTAATCAAAGCCTGGGTAACTATCAATATCTTTCTAAGATGTTCCGCCCGGAGCCCGGAACCCAGCCCAACGGCAAGAAACAGAAGTATATCTCTCTATGTGAATCATATGATTATATCATAGAAATTCTTAAAGTAATAGGTCAACCGCGCTTGGGCGCTCTGAAGGTGGCGACAAGTCGCCTCTGGAAAAGGTGAATTCTTCCTTTTTTTAACTGCTCCGGCTACGCCTGCGCGAAGGGAATCAGCAGGAAGTCCTTGCGCTTCGCTTGGACTTCGCTGTCTTTCTCTAACTAACTTGCCTACTTGCAGGGTAGCATGGAACCTGAGATAATCAAGACTGCCCAGGGCGAGGCGATACAACAGCCTCGGTCTTGACTAACTCAGAACCCATGCACCAACGAAAGGTGTAGGCAATTCAGTCTACTAACTATGATTCGTAAGGAGAATCTAAAATGAAAGATACTTTAGAAAACTTGTTGATGGTTAAGAATATGGTTGGTTTTAGCGCCCAAGGCTCTGCAAATTGCTCTGCCCTCGGATATGCCAAAAGCATAGCGAAGCGTTATGTAGTCCCGCAGGTCGAGCCAACTGTGGATAGCAGAGCCGAATGGGAAGATTCGGTAAATACAGAGATGGAGGATTGGCTTCTTGACCAGTCTGGAAAATCTGAGGAGTATAATCCTTGGGAAGAACTGAATAAGTTCGCCTTTATTATCCATTCTCTGAATTTGCCGGAGCCGACCTTGGAAAAATCTTTGGAGTATCTGATCAATGCGGATTTCACACCGCCGAGTAAGAAAGATATCGAAGAGTTGGTCGGCGAAGTCCGAGACGAGTTTAAGACTAAAGCCGAGGCTGAAGCCTTCGTTTTACAGTCTCTTGAAGAGGAGCATAAGGTTAGTTGCTCAGAGTTTGAAGAACTCGGATCGGAGTTGATCTTTATTGTCGAGGCTATGGTTGCTAATGCACAGCCAGTGCCTTTACCTGATGCGTTTAAGGTGAAACTGAGTGGCTTCGCTAAAAAGGCGGTTGATCGACAGCGTGAGCGTAGAGGTCTTGTCGCCAGTTTAGGTGACTGCAAACTGCTGAAACTCCTGATTATCTAACAGGCATGGGAGTCGGGGCTTCGGCCTCGGCTCCCTTTTTTTGCTCGTCCTTAGATGATGCGACAAGTCGCATAAAATTTTCTCGCTCGCTTGCGCTCGCTCGTAACAGCAAGAAACAGCAACGGCACTTCGCTACGCTCAGCCACGGCCCTGGGAAAATGACTGAAATTATTAAGGCACGAAAGGTAAACTTTCCTTTAGATATAAGTGATTGTATTTAAAGGAAAACTTAAAGTTATAAGGTAAACTAATATGACATACAAAATAGATAAAGATAAGTATGTATTCTTTAACTGTAAAGGACAAGCAATAGTGTGGACGAGTAACTTCGATGATGCTATGATGCTTATCCGTGAATTCAATATGGAGAAACGTGATGCTTGATACTCAAACTGTTGCCGATCTTAAGGTATTAATTAAACAAGAGTTTGATAAAAACTCTGAGGATTTTGGTGTATTTGAGGACTGGTGGCATGCTCTTGTCAGGCCAGATTATCCTGTAAAAAAACTTCGTCGGCTAGATATCAACATATTTGATGGTGAAAAGTTTGGGATTCATCCTAGAACTACACGTTTACCTAAAGGTTATAATCCCAATGATACCGGCCTTCAATGTGTAGTTTATATCGTTGATGACAATCTTGATATTGACTATGACAATCCAATGAGACTTGAAATATAGGAGAAACGTGATGCCTCTGTGTATACATTGTAATCAGTATGTTGAAGATAATTCCGAAGCAGGTATGACCAAAGACTTCAGGTATTATCACCCGGATTGCGTCAAAGAATCTGCAATGGATAAGTGGGATGATCTATACTATAATGGAGATGAATCCTTCACTGACATAGGAGAAACGTAATGCTCAGAACAGAGATGATTGATAACTTAATTGATTGCTATACGATGAGAGAGTTAAGGGCTTTGGCTGATAGGTTAGGCATTGATCTTAACGATGATGATGGTAGTCATGCAGACATGGTATTCCTGGCTGACAGAATAGGTGATATACTATTTGATCCTGCGGGTAGTTACCATGAGTTCAATAAGTTAGCGGAGGCGAACGATGAGCAAACCTAAATCTTTTAAATCTTCCAGTGCTAAACTGGACGAAGATAAGGTAGAGCAAATCTACATTGAGTTAAGAGAAGGCACAAGTTTTGCGTCGATAGGCAAGATGTTTGATGTGTCTTATGCTACAATACAGAACGTAAACAAAGGTAAGTATTTCAAGATACCTGATGTGATCTATCCCATTGTAGATAGGCATCATAGATATGGTAAGGAACCTGTTGAACACAGTGAGTTCTGGGATACTTACTGGCCTGAGTCACCTATAAATCTAGGAGGTTTAAAGTGAATCAAGAACTAAGCCAAGATGTTAAGGAAGCGATTGATTATATCCTGTTTAACTTTGAGTTAGCCGAGGTTGATATAATTCAAGAGCATTTATTGAAGCATCTTAACTGGTATATTGAGACAACTAATCAACAATGGGAGCATTGATATGTATGATCCGTATTCACCTAGTGGTTGGGACATTGACGGTCATGGTTCTGTAGAAGTAGGCGATCTTATTTTTGATGACAATCAACTTATATGGATGTGTCTTGATGAGATTACATTGGAGCCTGTAACTGGTGACCCAATGGAGACTAAGTTAGAGCCTGTGTTCTGGCTGTCTAGTAAGGATTTGTTTCGCGAGTTGCAGTTAAGTGAGAGTGAATTGATACCCTACTTAGGAGGTTAAGATGCCTTGCAAATATTATTTTAGTGAGATACCCAACAATCAAGAAGGCCAGGAGTTTGTCCGGCTTATGAAAAAGCATCTAAATAAAGATAGATACTTGATGAGAGTGAGAGGTCAGCACTTAAAACCTGGTTTAAATTGGAGGCATTACACTTACGGCCAGGGAATTAAAGACTCAACCCATTTGAGAGTTTATATCAATGAAAGTATTAATTGCCTGTGAAGAATCTCAAGCAGTAACCAAGGAGTTTAGAGCATTAGGTATTGATGCCTGGTCATGCGACACATTAGATTGTTCCGGTGGTAGACCTGAGTGGCATATCAAAGACGATGTATCAAAGCATCTCGAAGGATGGGATATGATAATAGCCTTTCCTCCTTGTACTCATCTGGCTTCTAGTGGTGCGCGATGGTTCCCAGAAAAGATAAAGGATGGAAGACAGCAACAAGGCATTGACTTCTTTATGATGATTGTTAATGCCAACTGTGATAAGATTGCTATTGAAAATCCTATTGGAATTATGAGTACCAAGTACCGAAAGCCCGACCAAATTATTCAGCCTTATTGGTTTGGAGACCAGGCAAGAAAGTCTACTTGCTTATGGTTGAAAGGTTTGGATAAATTAAAGCCAACTAAAATGGTTGAGCCTGATCTTTATATATGCAAAAACGGAAAGACATTCTCTAGAGATTACATGGTTGCTTTATCTGCCGGTAAAAATAGAGGACACTTAAGAAGTAAAACTTATCCAGGCATTGCATCTGCAATGGCAAACCAATGGAGTTAATATGACTAGACAAGAACAGTTTGATAAGTTTGACCGTGAGCATCCTGAATTCTGGAATGAGTTTGAGCATCGTGCTTATGTTATGATGACAAAAGGACGCAAACATTACTCTGCTCGTACCATCTTTGAGGTATTAAGATGGCATAGTGATCTGGATTCAGGTGGTAAATTCAAGATTCAGAATAACTGGATACCATTCTACGCTAAGAAGTTTAACGATATGTACTATGTAGATTTCTTTCTTACTAAAAACAGAGGCTAATATGAAAGTTCCTGACAAGATAGCGAATGAGGTAAGGGATTCTGTCGTTGCTAACCTTACTAAATACAAGGAGGACATTGAGGCAGGGCTACCTGCACCGTGGAATCCTTGGTTTAGACCGTGGAAGAACGACGGTACAACCAATACTCTACAGCCTGTGATGGCTATGAACGGAGTATCTAAGCGTCCTTACAATGGATGCAACTGGTTCCTGCTTAACTTGCTAGTTAGTTATGAGTCGCCTGATTACTACACACTGAATCAGATAAAGAAACTCACTGGTTCTGATATGCCTCTATCTAAGGAGGTGTTCCTTGAGGGCAGAGACATTGTATTCTGGAAGCCTATCAAGATTAATGATAAGGATTCCGGCAAGGAAAAGAAGATACCACTCGCTAAGACCTATAAGGTCTGGAACCGTGAGCAGATTGAGTCATGCGGTCACGAACTACCAGAGGTTGCTGTTGCTATGGGTGATGACTTCGATCCCAAGACTGAGATAGATAAGTACCTTGCTAACCTGAATCTAAAGGGAGGCGTTCATCGTGGTGGTGACATGGCGTTCTACCGTCCGATGGATGACACGATAGGGCTACCTAATGACAGCGCATTTACCTGTGAGCATGAGCGTGAATCAACCAAGGCACATGAAGGTGTCCATGCTACAGGAGCCAAGCACAGGCTAGACAGGAAGCGTGGTAGCAGGTTTGGTGATAGTGCTTATGCTTATGAGGAACTGGTTGCTGAGTTGGGAGCGGCTATGACCTGCCAATATGTAGGCATACCGCTTGAGAAACTACAGCATACACAGTATCTCCAGACATGGCTGACTAAACTGAAGGATGATATGTCATTCCTATTCAGTGCCGCCGCTGAAGCAAGCAAGGGATTCCAGATGTTAACTGGCCTGGATCAGTCAGCATCTAAGTGATGGTCAAACTTAACACGCTTGTACGCAGTCTTAGGTTTGTGGTAGTGAGCCTTTGGCTTGTGGTCCTTGGCAACAAGATTACGTTGCCTATTCCTAAGTCGTTTAGCCTTGGCATCTAACCTATGATTTGTTTCCATCTAAATTTTCCTCTACTTAACTACCCTTAGAGGCTAAGTCATTGATTTATATACCTATTACTTTAGCATTTTGTATGATATAATCAAGTATTACATCAACAACTTAGGAGTGAAAGGTAATATAGATGACGGCTAATTTCTTACTGGATCGTATTGTCAGGAAGGGATTGACGTTGATGAAGAAAGTTCAGTATGACAGGAGTAAATCTGACAGCATACCTATTGAGGTGTACAAGACTAGATGCCTTGGTTACATTGAAAGAGTCAATGAGTTAAAGTATTTAAAATCTGAAGACCTTGAAGATGCTAAAAAGAAACTGTTTAATGTATACTTCTATCTTCAGTCAGTGTCAGGACCAGAGAGGCAGACACCACATCAAACTGAAATCTCTATTGAGATAGTAAGTAAGGCATTAGATCAGGCTGTTGCTGATGACTATGGTAAACGTACAGGAGGACTAGGGTTTAGTGTTACGCGAGGATTGACGCTCACGGAAGAAGCAGGTGAGCCTATTAACCACTATTTCCGTAAGGTTAAGAAGCGTCCAGTGTATTCCTTACTGCCTCCTATAGAAGACAATCCGTTAGTGACGCCTATAGAGGAGCATATAGTAATGAAACAGACAATGCAGGAGTGGCGTGATGAGATGGCTAAACAAAAGAAGGAAATATTAGATGCGAATAAACTGTCAAGACTGCACCCACAAGGAAGCGACACAACTAAATCCGTTTCCGATGTGCGATAGATGTTGGGCCGTTAGGTTTAGTACCCAGTTTATTGATGGAGAAGAGATACCATTCCTAGATATACACAGGGCTAGACTTAAAGGTCTGAATCTTTGGAGGAAAAAAGGCGAGTCCTCTGAAGATTGGGGTAAAAGATGTAAAGAATTCGCCCAATCAAAATCATATATAGGAACTTAAAATGTCACATGGACACAGCAAAGATGGTCGTACTCCTACCTATAACTCATGGCGCAAGATGATGGAGCGTTGTTATAACCGTAATCAGATTGGCTTTGAGAACTTTGGTGGTCGTGGTATTGCAGTAGAACCTGAATGGCACGACTTCGCTACATTCTTGGAAGATATGGGAGAAAGATTTGAGAATACTTTCCTTGATCGTATTGACGTTGACGATAATTATGGCCCGGATAACTGTCGATGGAGTACCCGAGCAGTACAGGCTCATAACCACGCTCGTCGCCGGGCATTAGCCGCTTGAAGCCAAAGCATTATGATATGCCAATACCGCCTATTGAATTTATTTTAAAAAATAATCTTTGTTATTCTTCTGGAAGCATTGTTGCATTAGCATCTACTTGGGATAAAAGAGGAACTTCTGTTCAAGATTTAGAAAAAATAATTCAACACGCAAAGTTTTTAATTGAGCATATTAAAAAGCAATGACAACTTGGAAACACTGTGAGCGCACCATCGCTAGTATCTTGGGTGGTGTGCGAACAGGTTGCAACGGTGAATCACGAAGGGATGTTGAGCATCCTAAGTGGAGCATTGAGGTAAAGCACAGGAAGAAGTTACCTGACTGGATACATGATGCTATGGGTCAGGCTGTGCTAGAAGCAGAACATAGAGTGCCGATAGTTGTACTGCATGAGAAGCAGATGAAGTACGAAGACAGTTATGTTATACTTAAGATCAAAGACTTTAAGGAGATCACAGATGAATCAGTGGAAACCAAGGACTGATATGGTAGACTTTGCAAACAGTATTCTTTCTGGTTGGGGTGATGCAATGGCAGAAGCCAGACGGCCAGAGGAAGGAGCAATCAAGATTTCAGTAGAGCAGAAGACTGTGAAGTTGAAGTGTGTATATCCCGATCCTGATGACGGATCATCTTACTCATGGGTAAAAGTAAATGAAGACAAAGAATGAAGTGTTGCGTGAGTTGTTCGTAGAGAATGGCCTAATCAAAGGCGAGGACACACATGAACTTAAGTTCGGTAGCAAAGGTACGACTATCATAACTCGTACTGGTATTGAGAAGATACAGTACCATAACGATATTGATGTGACGTATAAACTGGAGTCAGTTAATCCAGAGTTTGTGGTAGTGAAAGCAACCGCTACTAAAGGTGATCTAAAGATGGAGTCGTATGGAGAAGCGTCACCTGCTAATACAAAGCAACCCTATCCTGTAGCAATGGCAGAGAAACGTGCATTGTCTAGGGTGATACTTAAGACAACAGGATTCTATAAGTTCGGTGTGTTTGGTGAAGATGAATCAGATGACTTCAAGGAGAAAGTCGCATGAATGTAAGAAAGAAAAACGCAAAGGAAAAAGAGTTCGATCAAGCAGAACTAAACAAAGCAAAGCACGACTTGGCTGAATCGGCTATTGGTTTTGCTAATGAATTTGCTGAGTGTGATGGCGATGTGTTCTACTCATCGTATAAAGATTTCTCTAATAAGGTATGGCAGTATGAAAGAGAGAAGGAAAACAGTGCAATGCCCAAGGTAGGTGACACTTGGGATTGGGAAAACAAAGTATGTGGAGCGTATAGATACCGTGACATTTAAAACAGAATTGGGAGAGGCTATCTTCAAGCAGAAGTATGCCTCAAATCCCTACGAAACATGGGAGGATAAGGCTCACTCGGTGGTTAACTCTGTGTGTGGAGACTTTAATGGACTGAAGACTCCGCTCATGGAGAAGTCAGAACGAGACAGGCTTATCAATTATATTAGTGAGTTCAAGTTCATGCCGGGAGGCAGGTACTTATGGTATGCAGGTAGAGAGGCACGATTCTATAACAACTGCTACCTATTGAGGCTTGAAGAAGATACCAGAGAGGAGTGGGCTGGCGTTACAGAGAGAGCCATGACTTGTCTGATGACAGGTGGTGGCATAGGTGTTGATATCTCTAGGGCTAGACCGTCTGGCCGTCAGTTAAGGAGGACAGGTGGCGTAGCATCAGGGCCAATCCCATTACTGTATACCTTGAATGAGGTAGGCAGGAATGTAATGCAGGGTGGTAGCCGTAGGTCTGCACTGTATGGCAGTATGAACTGGCAACATGAGGACGCAGGTAAACTTCTTCGTGCTAAGAACTGGCATGAGATGAGCGTTGGTAATACCACGCTAGCGGAACTGAAACAGGCAGACTTTAACTTTCCTGCACCGTTAGACATGATGAACATATCATTGAACTATGACGATGCTTGGTTAAACAATCCTATTAACAGTACGTTTATGGAAAATGTAAGGCAAGCCATGATGACAGGCGAGCCGGGCTTCTCATTTAACTTTGGAGATAAACAGAATGAGACTTTACGAAATGCTTGTACGGAAATTACGAGCGAAGATGATTCAGATGTATGTAATCTGGGCAGTGTTAACCTTGCTAATGTTAAAACTCTGGATGAATTTCAGGATGTGGTTACGCTCGGCGCTAAGTTTCTAGTATGTGGTTTGATGAGAGCGCACCTACCTTACAAGAAGGTGTATGAAGTCAGGCAGAAGAACAGTCGTATTGGGTTAGGTCTTATGGGTATGCACGAATGGTTGTTGCAACGTGGATACAAATACGAGATGGTTGATGAACTAAAACAATGGATGAAATCTTATGAGCGATTCAGTAAAGAAGCGGCAGACGCGCATTGCGATAGATTTATGCTCGCTAGTCCTAAAGGATATAGAGCAATTGCACCAACGGGAACAATTAGCATACTTGCCGGGACCACCTCTGGAGTGGAACCTATCTACGCCGTTGCATACCGGAGGCGCTACCTATCTGACGGAACCAAATGGAAACACCAGTTTGTCGTTGACGGTACAGCACAAGCACTGATTGATACAGGCATCGATCCTGATAAGATTGAGTCTGCTGTTGACCTGGCATCTGACCCAGAACGTAGAGTTAAATTCCAGTATGAACTACAGAAGTATGTAGACCATGCGATTAGTTCCACGTTGAACCTACCTGCTTGGGGTAGTGAACTTAACAATGAAGATAAAGTTGCTGAGTTTGCACAGGTAATTAAGAAGTATGGGCCGGGACTGAGAGGATTGACTGTGTATCCTGACAGTGCTAGAGGAGGACAGCCTATCACATCAGTACCTTATGAAGAGGCTCATGCTAAACGTGGTGTTATCTATGAAGACAACAGTGAAGAGCAGTGTTTGTCTGGTGTCTGCGGTATATGATTGAGAAAGATATCAGATGGAAGCAGAAGAAGTACACTGATTGGGTGGCTACATTACCATGCGCCAACTGTGGTACGGAGGATGGTACTGTGGTCGCCCATCATCTGAAGAGTAAGTTGTTACCTCATAACATTAGAGGTGGAGGTATGTCAGTAAAGGTAGATGATTGGTTAACGATGCCTATGTGTTATACTTGCCATACTAAAGTACATGAGGGAGGCATGGATTCAGAGCAACTGGTGTATATATTTAGTACATTGAAAGAAGCATTTAAACAACGGAGGTTTACATTCAAATGATTACTGATGATGACAAAGCAGAAGCGGCACACAACGCTTTGACTGACAGTGATGAAGAGTATGGTACGCTATCTGCTTATGTTAAGATGGCTCCGCATATGACTAAACTTATAAAGGCAAAGGCTTTTTTAAATACATCTGGTACTGTAGCAGAGAGAGAGTCGATGGCTTATGCGTCTGAAGATTATAAGAAGTTCACTGATAATCTGAAGGATGCTATGGTAGAATACGAGGTTCTTCATGCCAGAAGAGAATCTTGGCAGAGAGAAGTAGATATCTGGCGAACCGTAAGTGCTAACAGGAGAAAGTAATGAGCGATTACGAACAGAAAGATATGGATGGTGTTGTGTTTGAAGTACCTGCTGACCAGTTGACGGAGGATTGGATGGCTCCGTGGTCAGGCAAAGCAATGGTAGATGGTGCTATGTATTGGGTAAACATATACGATAATGTATCTAAAGCAGGTAAGCCTTACCGTAAGTTGAAGTTCAAGGCTATGCAAGCAGCGTATAATGATAAGCCTAAGAGTGCTGGACCTGCCAAAAACTATAAGAGTGTTGATGACATTCCTTGGGATGACTAATGTTTATAACCTATAAGAACGGTAAAGAGTACAACCTAGATTACGATGAGGATGCTCACTCCTATAAGGTAGACGGAGTGAAAGTCCCATCTGTTACTAGGATTGTAGACGCTTGCTTTCCTAAGAACCTGACTGAGTGGGCTGTCGGCGTAGGTGAGGAGGAGTATCGCCGTGTCACTGATGAGGCTCTGGAGATAGGCAACGATTCTCACAAGTGGATTGAAGATTACATTACCTTTGGTCACGCTTGTACTGATCCGGGTCATCATATATTTAACCCAACTAAGGCTTTCCTTAAATGGGTAGAAGATATTGAGCCTGACTGGAAGGATTCAGAGCGTAAGATATACTGTGATAGGTTTAAATATGCCGGGACTGTAGATGCAGTGGCAAAGATTAATGGTCGTGTTTGTGTAATAGATTTCAAAACGTCCAAGAAAATCTACAAGCCATACCACCTACAGGTAACGGCATACGCCCAGGCAATCAAGAGGATTGATGGTTTGAGACAGTGGCCTTTGGGGATAATACTGCGGTTAGATAAAGAGACCGGGCTATATCAGCAGAAAGTATTTGAACCAAAGGATCACTTCAAAACCTTTGTCAAATGTATGGAACTTCGACAGTGGAGTTCTCTTAGAATTAAGGAGGCTGACATTGTATGAAGATCAAGAGGATGTGCTAGGGTTGATAGTAACCCATGCTCAAGCATTAGTATGGGCTATGAACCTAGCCAAGAACCATGAGTTAGCAGACCCAGAGGTAGCAGTTACTGTGATGGAAGAGATGCAGAAAGATTCCAAAAGCATATGGGAAGAACAACTCTGGCGTAAGGTAAGAGATGGATTCCTTGATGAACTACCATCAGCAAGCATATATAAATTTAGTCCAGACACTAGAGGACCAGACACATGAGTAACCTATTAGTCATTGGTGATCCACACGCTCACCCAAACTACGACAATAAAAGGTTCACGGATTTAGGCAGGTTCATTGTCAAGACCAGACCAGACATTGTAGTATGTATTGGTGACATGGCTGATATGCCTAGCCTATCCATGTATGATAAAGGTACTAAGGGATTTGAAGGCAGGAGATATAAGAAGGATGTGGCCGCTGTTATTGACGCACAAGAGAAGATGTTTGCGCCCATTAGAAAGGCGCGAGGATACAAGCCTAAGTTTTATATGACACTAGGCAACCATGAGGACAGGATAGATAGAGCCGTGAACTCTACACCTGAACTGGATGGTGCTATAGGCATGGAAGACTTGCAGTATGAGAAGTTTGGTTGGAATGTTACGCCATTCAAGAAGAGTATTACGATCAAAGGAATAACATTCAGTCATTACTTTACATCTGGTGTAGCGGGCAGACCTATTAGTTCAGTACATATAGGTCATGCTCTTGTGTCTAAGTTACACTGCTCCGCTGTGCAAGGACACTCACATCTATACAATCATTCAGAACAGACACGGCCTGACGGCCAGAAGATATTTGGATTATCGGCGGGTTGCTATTCACATCCTGAGTACCGTGAGACTTGGTGCAAGGATACTGAATACCAATGGTGGAGAGGACTGATTATGCTTGAGGGTTTAGATGGAGAAGGATACTATAACAGCATCCGAGCCATTACACAACGGAGCATTAGAGGAAAATGAAATGGAAGAAGCCTAAAGATACTAAGGCTCTCCAAGAGAAAAGTGCCTACGGCAAAATTAAAAAGGCAGAGCGGATAACAACGTGGACCAACGTAGCCTACCCTGATAAAGATGCCGTGGCGTTAGAGAAAGAATGGGAGAAGAAAAAGACCAGGATGTTTGCCAAGTTCTGCTGGGAAAACCTTGGAGCAAAAGCACCTAGCGGTAAACTATGGGAAGAAATCTTCAGAGAAAAGACAGGCGTTGATCTAGTCAATTATGTTTCTGACCTCACAAGAAAGAAACTCTAGTCTAGTGATACATCCTTTAGGGAAGGCAGTAATACCGTACTCTTTGTCTTCCTTATTTTTATCAAAGTCTTCTGGCGCTAGAGTGTTGCATATCTTAATAGTCTTTGGATCATCTTGAGGTATCAACCATCCTACTGATCTGATAACAGGACATTCAACCTCATCGTGAGGCTCCCATCCACTTGTCTGAAGGATGTCACGCCACTCAACTATAACTAATTGTTTAGAATCTGAATCCATATGTTAGCATAGACCTCATGTTGCCGTATTCAATCCCAACCGTATGATTGCCTATCTGCTTCTGAAGTCCAATCTGGTAGGAGTCTTCTGTCGCTTTCATAGTAAGAGGAAGGTCGTACCTTGAAACCGCATAGAGCGTAGCCAGTGCGGCACCAATACCAAGTATCTCCTTCTGGTATTCCTTGTACCACTCTTTCTTCAAAGCGATTTCTCTTTGACCACACGGATGGACGTTCCTTCCGTTTCCAGTACCTACGGCTCCCATTTTGCACGCAATATCTCCATATCTTTTCGCAACAGTTGAGGAAGAATCCATATGATATTCTGAAACTATCACAGGTTTACCAAGAGACAGAGCCTCAGTTACCTTTGCTCTAAACTGTGACTCGTTTAAATCAAAACCAGTTTGCAGATATATTATATCAGCGTTATCAAAGTATCCTGGTTTGATACCGGGAGTAAGATGCACACCAACAGGCTTGTTTGTCTTGGTCTTTAGATCGGCAACCATCTCTCTGACTTGTGCCGCTGACCAATACTCATCTACTTCTAACCCAATAACATAGCCGTCTACCTTGTTATCAAACCTCTGAACCATCTCAGAGTTATGAGACTTATGGTAGGAGAGAGGCTTGGATGCTAGGTTAGGAGAGTCATCTGCCATTAACCACATGACAGGACGCAGACCTCTGCTGTTAAGGTGGTCTAGTCTAAGTTCCCAATCGGATTGAGGCACAACATTTCCGATGCCGTCATCTCCATTCTGGGAATAGATATAGATATGCGTATCACCTTGATTAATAAGAGCGTTCTCTACTCTTCTACGCCAAGCATCATCTACATCCATAGACAGATATGATAGACTCATCCAGTTACGCAGATCATTGTGCAAAAGAAAACTTGCTCTTGATCCAAAGATATCTGATCGTGCTATTGAGGCGTACATTACCACAAACAATATACACAGGTACAGCAATACAATACCAAAAGATTTAATACAGTCTTTTATATATTCGTTCATCTCATAAGTGGATTAGGGTGCTTGGGTTCTCTGCCTTTCATCTTCACAGGGCCGGGGAGAAACCATCCAAGTACCATGGGAATTATTACTATGAGAATAAGCAACCATCCTCCCATCTCAGCCATAGAACCAAGCAGTGTCCAGAAGTTATCAGGAGCGCATGATCCTTCAGCCATAGTAGTACGGGACGAACCCACTCCTGTCGCCACATCTGCCACAAAGGCACTGGTCATGGC